>Ga0209751_10000730_pt1 | contig 34849 bp, 29 predicted proteins | sample RifCSP13_1_FD_184019 | JGI IMG/M metagenome (GOLD analysis project Ga0209751, IMG submission 184019) | Soil microbial communities from Rifle, Colorado - Rifle CSP2_sed 13_1 (SPAdes) (version 2) | ecosystem: Environmental > Terrestrial > Deep subsurface > Rock core/Sediment | place: Rifle...
CCGAGATTGCTATCTCGGGCGCCAACACGGTTTTGGTGCAACTTCCCGGAATTCGCGACCCGGAACGGGCCATCCAGGCGATCGGCCAAACCGGCCAGCTCTCCTTCCGGCCGGTGTTGGATGAGTCCTTTACCCCGGAAAGCCCACTCGTCACCACCACCACGACCACGCCCCCATCCACCACGACCGTTCCCGGAAGCACCACTACCACCGTTCCCGGAACCACCACCACCGGTGCCGGAGTCACCACCACCACGGCAGGCGCTACTACGACGACCACCAAGGCGGCAACGACCACGACGACGGTGGCAACCACCACCACGACAAGCGCGAGCACGACCACATCGCCACCCCCCTCGACGACCACCACCTTGCCTCCCGGGGTCGACGGTGGAACTGGCTTCACCATCACCGACGATCCTTCCCGAGAGGCATACCTCCCGCTGAAGGACGAGGCCGGGTCCATAGTTGATGCGTTCAAGGTGGGTCCGGCTGCTCTGATCGGCACCGACGTGGCCGACGCCCTGCCGTTCTTCGACACGAACCAGGGACAATGGATCGTCCAGCTCGATCTGAGTGGCCAAGGCGCCGACAAGTTCGCCAGGCTCACTCAAGCGGCAGCCTCATACCCGGGCGGGATCTTCCCGGACCCTCGGCGCAAGATTGCCATCGTCCTCGACGGCGAGGTCATCACCGCCCCGCCGGTGTCTGACGATGTCGACCCGACTACCGGTATCACGGGAGGTCGGGCCATCATCTCAATCGGCGGTTCTGGGGCGGTGGCGGAAGCAGAAGCCAGAGACCTCGGGGTCTTGCTCCGCTACGGATCTCTGCCGGTCGCCTTCGAACGGAGTCAGGTGCAGACGGTGTCGGCCACCCTCGGTGCCGACTCCTTACGCATCGGCGTACTGGCCGGATTGCTGGGTCTGATCGCGGTGGCGGTGCTGATGCTCGTCTACTACCGCGCCCTCGGGTTAGTGGCGGTGATCGGCCTGACCGTATTCGGCGGTCTTCTCATCACCACCTTCTCCCTGCTGGGCCTCTACCAGGGGCTCACGCTGACATTGGCAGGAGTGACCGGCATCATCGTCGCGATCGGAATTACCGCGGATTCCTACGTCGTCTATTTCGAGCGGATCAAGGACGAGATACGCGGCGGGCGGACGATTCGGTCGGCCGTCGACGAGGGCTTCAAGGGCGCCTACCGCACCATCATCACCGCAGACACCGTCTCTCTCCTCGCCGCCGGTCTTCTCTACTGGCTGGCGGTGGGCCCTGTGAAAGGTTTCGCACTGTCGCTCGGGCTCGCCACCCTGTTCGACCTGTTCGTAGCCAGGACGTTCACCAACCGGGCGACCTGGCTACTCGCCCACACCCGGCTGGCAGAGCGGAGCTGGTTCTCGATTCGAAGCGCAGCAGGTAGGCAGCTGAAACCGAAGGGCGCCCCGGCATGAGCAAGTGGAGTCGGCTTCTTCGGGGCGAGTCGAACTTCGACTTCGTCGGCAACCGCCGCCGTTATCTGACGATATCGGCGGTGCTGGTGCTGATTTCACTAGGCTCGCTTGCCTTTCGTCAGTTCAACTTGGGGATCGACTTTCGCGGGGGGGTGGCGATCCAGGCCGAGAACCCCGCCGGTGCCGATGTCGCCGAGATCAGGGAGGCGATCTCTACGGTGGTGGGCGCCGACGCCAAGATCCAATTGGTGAACGGGGGGGAAGCTGTTCGGATTCAGACGGGTTTCCTGGAGGCCGACGACGAACAGCGGTTTGTCGAGGCGGTGGCGGCGGTGACCGGTTCGTCGGCGGCCGAGGTGTCCCTCGACGCCGTAGGCCCGACGTTCGGAGCGATCATCGCTCGGCGGGCCTTGTTGGCGTTGGTTGTCTTTTTGGCGGCGGTGGTCCTGTACATGACGTGGCGGCTCGAGTGGAAGATGGCGCTGGCCGGCCTGGTGGCATTGGGCCACGACCTCATTCTCACCGTCGGTATCTACTCCATGACCGGGTTCGAGGTGACACCCGCCACCGTGGTGGCGATCCTCACGATCCTTGGATATTCGCTCTACGACACCGTCGTCGTGTTCGACAAGGTCGACGAGTTGGTGGGGGAGAGGCGTGAGGAAATGACTTACACGGCCATCGCCAATCGGGCAATGAACATGGTCCTGATGCGGTCCCTGAATACCTCTCTGACCAGCCTTCTACCTGTGGGTAGCCTGCTCTTCGTCGGAGCCCTTTTGCTAGGGGCGGCCTCTCTGCGTGACTTCGCCCTCGCTCTGTTCGTCGGGATCGCCGCCGGCACGTACTCTTCGATCTTCGTGGCCGGACCGCTCCTCGCCACCTGGAAGGAGGGCGAGGAGGAGTGGACCCGGCGACGCCGGAAGCTTTCGGCACATGCCGAGAGCACCCAAACCGTGCCGGCCGCCATCGTCGCCGAGAAGCCCCCCCCTGCGATCCGCCCATCGGTGAGCGGCGCCACCCCGCGACCACCCAAGAGGCGCCGCAAGTAGACTTAACCTCATGGAACAGCTCGCCGGTCTGATCCGCGAGGTACCGGACTTCCCCAAGGCCGGAATCATGTTCAAGGACATCACGCCGGTCCTTGCCGACGCCGTGGCGCTGCGGGCGCTCATCCATGGGCTCGTCGATCCCTTTTTGACCAGCGAGGTAACCCACGTCGCCGGCATTGAGGCACGTGGCTTCACCCTCGCTGCTCCGGCGGCCACCCTGCTTGGAGCCGGATTCATCCCCGTGCGCAAGCCGGGAAAGCTGCCGAGCGCAGTAATTCGAGAGGAGTACTCGCTCGAGTATGGGACTGATGCTTTGGAGGTCCACCGCGACGCCGCTCGGCCGGGAGATCGGGTCTTGGTGGTCGACGACGTGATCGCCACCGGGGGAACCGCCGCCGCCGCCGTTCGACTCCTCAACCACCTGGGCGCCCATGTGGTGGGGGTCTCGGTGTTCATCGAGCTCGCCTTCCTCAACGGACGCAGACAGCTCGAAGGCGTGGCCTTCCATGCAATCACCAGCTATGCCTGAGGGGTCGAGTAGCGGGCTGGCCGAAATCCGGGCGGCTTTTCTACGCCATCATCCCGGTGCCTCCATCGAGATCATCGAAGCCGCACACCGGCGGGCGGTGGTCGCCCACGCCGGGCAGACGCGCAAGTCGGGAGAAGCCTTCATAACCCATCCCGAGGCGGTGACCTTGATTCTGGCCACTTACGGCCTCGATGCCGACACTCTGGCGGCGGCGCTCCTCCACGACACCGTCGAGGACACGGACTTGACCATCGATGCCATCGAAGCCGAATTCGGCAGTTCGGTGGCGTCCCTCATCGACGGCGTCACCAAGCTCGATCGCATCCGATACGGTTCTCAGGAGCAGGCCCAGGCGGCGACGATTCGCAAAATGGTGGTGGCCATGGCCCAGGATGTCCGCGTGCTTCTCATCAAGCTGACCGACCGCCTTCACAACGTGCGGACGATCGCTGCCCTCCGCCCCGAGAAGCAGGAGCGCATCGCCCGGGAGACTCTCGACGTTTACGCACCGCTGGCTCATCGGCTGGGCGTTCAAGAGGTCAAGCACGAGTTGGAGGACCGGTGCTTTGCGATCCTCCATCCGGGTCCCTTCGCCGAGATCGAGGCGAAACTCGCTCAGCGGGCTCCCGAACGAGACATATTCATCGAGAAGGTCACCCAAGAGGTGGCCGGGGTCCTCGCCGAGGCAGGCATTGAGGCCCGGGTCACCGGCCGCCCCAAACATCACTACTCGATCTACCGGAAAATGGTCGAGTCGGCTCAGCCCTTCGAAGAGATCCACGACCTCATCGGTATCCGCATTGTCGTGCCCGAGGTCCGAGACTGCTACGCGGCGCTGGGGTTGATTCACACCATGTGGGTGCCGGTGCAAGGACGGTTCAAGGACTACGTAGCCATGCCCAAGTTCAACCTCTACCAGAGCCTACACACCACCGTTATCGGCCCCGACGGGCGCCCCCTGGAAGTGCAGATCCGCACCGTCGAGATGAACAGGATGGCCGAGTCGGGTATCGCAGCTCACTGGCGATACAAGGAGGGAACGGAGGCGGCGGCCTTGCCTTGGATGAAGGAGGTCCGTTTCCTCCAAGAAGAGTTCGCCGACCCCGAGGAGTTTCTGGCTCAGCTCAAGCTCGACCTCTACCAGGACGAGGTTTTCGTCCTCACTCCCAAGGGCGACGCGAGGGGGCTGCCGCGCGGTGCGACGGCGGTCGATTTTGCCTACATGATCCACACCGAGGTTGGTAACCGCTGCGTCGGGGCGCGCATCAACGGCCGGTTGATGCCGCTCGCCACCAAACTCGCCTCTGGCGACATCGTCGAGGTGATCACTTCGAAGAGCCAGGACTCCGGACCGAGCCGGGACTGGTTGGCCTTCGTACGCACCTCGCGGGCCAAAGCGAAGATCAGGCAGTGGTTCCAGAAGGAACGTCGGGACGCCGCGCTCGGCGAGGGCCGCGAGCAGGTCGCGGTCCAACTTCGGCGGGAGGGGTTGGGGCTCGGCGCATCCGAGCGAGACCGGTTGTTGGTTCAGATTGCAGAGGATCTCGGCAAAACCGATCTCGAGTCCCTGTATGTGGCGGTCGGGGACGGGTCGATTGCGGCGACGACCGTGGTGGGGCGCTTGGTGCGGTTGGTTCGGCCCGAGGGAGAAGAAGAAGACTTGCTTGCCCCGCCCCGGCGGCGAACTCCAGCCACCGGTGGACCGGGGATCATCGTCGAGGGCCTCGACGACATGCTGGTGCGGGTGGCTCGATGCTGTGCTCCGGTCCCCGGCGACCCCATCGTTGGTTTCGTCACAGTGGGCCGGGGCGTGTCTGTCCATCGCTCCGACTGCACGAATATCAGGGCGCTCGGCGACTACCGAGAACGCATGGTGGAGGTGACCTGGTCACCAGAACGGGTCGGCCGTTTTGCAGTCTGGGTACAGGTGGAGGCACTCGATCGGACCAGGCTTCTGCGCGACGTCACCGCAGCCATCTCCGACCTCGGTGGCAACATAACCGCTTCTTCATCGGTGACCGGACGGGATCGAGTGGCTGTGTTGCGTTACGAGGTCGAGCTCTCCGACCCGGCCCAGGTGGGAAGGCTCTTGGCCGAACTGAAGGGTGTCGACGGGGTCTTTGCCACCTATCGCCTGGCGGCCGATCCCGCCGGCGGCACCGACCAGCGCTGACGCGGGGCCGGGCTATCGGCCGGGGGCGCGAACTAGTCAGCCCCCTTAAGAAAGGGACCCAAACCGCCGATGGGTAGGCATGAGGCGGGTGGTTTCCCCAATCGAACGCGGGGATCGCGGCTTCACCATCATCGAGTCGATGGTGGCGCTGATGATCGTCTTCGGCCTGATGCTGGTGCTGCTGCGCACCTTCGACATGGGGGCGCGGGTGGTGGTCGAGACCAAACGCCAGGCCGCCGCCTCCGCCTTCGCCTCCGAGTTGCTGGAGCGGGCCAAATCCCTCGAGTGGGAGCACATGGGTCTGGCCACGAGTATCAAGGGGAGCAGCTGCGGCACTCAGCAGCTCGGTTGCTACACGACGATCTTTCCCGATCTGACTGTCGATGACCCGGTGGCGGGGGAGTACGGCTTCGGTGGGGAGGTGGTGGTCTTCGCCAACGGCGACGCCTTCAAACCCTTCTTGAACTTCATCGAGGAGGTCGACCGGGACAAGACGAACTTCACCCGCTATCTCTTCATCACCTCGGTCAGAGACGACCCGAGCGACCCGGCTACCGAAAAGTATCGTCGGTTGACCGCCGTAGTCCGTTGGGTGGCCCCCAGTGGATTCCCAGAGGAAATCCGCCTCACCTCACTGGTCTCTCTCTTTACGGAGCCTTCCCAGCCCCTCATCGAGGGCACGGTGACCCTCCGAGGAGGCACCATGACCCTCGAGGGCAACCTGCGAGGCACGACGAAGGTCAACGGCGGGGTGGAGCGCCAGCCTGTCCAGATCAGCTACGTGTTGCCGGCCTTGACCGTGTCGGCGACCAGCGACTACGTCGCGAGCGCCAGCGTCGCGGCTGTGTCCACCTATGCCGACATCCGCTGGTCGGGCCCCGACTTCATCTTCGAGACCGCCGATGACGAGCTGGTGAAGATCGACCCGGCCGAAGAAACGGTCGCCGGCGACGACGATGCCACTAGCTCAACTCCTGTCAACGTTACGTGGGCCACGTATTCACTCGACCCTCCGTTCGCGAACGGCGGCGACCCTCCCAAGGACTACCTCGCCTTCGACCTGCTCAACACCGGGACGGTGGACTTGGGCAACCCTACTCTGGAGGAGGCCATCGGCGAGCGCGAGGCGTACACCGCACACGACGTGGTGGGAGACAACGACAATCTTCCCTATGCTCGTGGGAGCCTGGACGGTCCCGACATCCACGCTATCGGCTCGATCGAATACTTCAGGGCGAATTCCCGCAACCCCTACAACAACAACTGGGGCATCGGCACCGAACTCGCCCTTCCCAGTTATCGCTTTCTACCGATGGTCCGCAGCCTCAACGACGGCCTCGAGTTCATCGGCGAGGTCGATCGAGACAACACCCTCGCCAATGATCGCCAGGTATCTGCCTCGTACACCTGGGTCGGTAAGACCCTTTACCTCTTCTATGACGATGCCTACAACTACGCAGACAACAACTTCCGGGGCTGGGTGGTGATCGAGCTACCCACCTTGTCGGGGGTCAACGTTCAGGCGGGTGAAGGCGCCGTCAGCCCGCTCCACACTCCCACCGTTTCTTCCGATCTGTTGGTGACGGTCTGGAATCCCAGCTCGAGCAGCTACGACCAGGTCTGGCCCACCGGCCTCGAAACCTTCGCCACTTCCGAAGACCAATCGTGGGCCGTCGAGATAGACGACGGCGCCGGTGGTCCCATCGTCCACTTGTTGACAGCTCCACTGACGCCGGAAATCCAATACGCGTTCAGTGGTTCGTTGCAGATATCGGGGTGGTCGTTCGCAACTGCCAATGACGCCGTCGGGAATCAGGCCTCGGCTGGGTTCTTCGCCGATCGCATCGTTAGCGGGACCCTCCACTACTACGCCTACGACGTTTTTTTGGACGACGAGCTCTTCGATATCACCATGAACTTCGACGCCGGCGGGGCCAACGTGGAGACCGCGTATACCGACTCGGAGTCCTCATGAGGAGCCGCTTCGCCTCCGATCGGGGCATCACGCTTACCGAGCTGATGATCGGCATCTCCATCATGATGGTGGTCGGGGTGATCTTCACCCAGACGCTGGCTACGAGCCTGATGGTGACCCGCGACCTCCAAGGAGCAACCGCCCAGAACGACAGCACTCGACTGGCGATCCAACAGATAGACCGTGAGTTCCGTGGCGCCGAACGGATCTGCGACCCCGGGCAAGGCATCGAGAGCGCCGGCGATCGGCTCGAGTTCCGCACCCGGGCCTTTGCGGGGGCGGCTCCCCCCACCGGTTACGAGGACATCGTCTACGAGCTGCGCGATCCCGATGGGGACGGTGGTTACACGACGTTGCAACGCTCCGATGACAGCAGTGCTACCTGGCGCACGGTCATCGAAGGGATGGTGAACCAGATAGTGGTCGACGAAGCCATCAACACGGCCCTCGGTCGACCCGCCGGAACACCGGGCGTGCCGGTGTTCGAGACGCTCGGAGGCACTGTCGACGCCACCCCGAGTCAGGGCAAGGTGATCTCGATGCGCCTATGGGTCGACGCCAACCAGAACGACCGGCTCGACCCACGAGAGGAGTCCACCGAGGTCACCGGCCGCAACATTTGGAACCCAAATTCGACCAGCTGCTGAGGAAAGAATGAAGCACTTCAAAAACGACGATGGCATGGGCATTGTCACCGCCTTGATGGTGGCGTTCGTCGTATTCACGCTGGCTGGAACCTGGTACGCCTTGTCGGTCCATGAGCTGGATGAGGTCGGGTTCGACCGTCACCGCCGTACTGCCGTCAACGCCGCCGAATCGGGCGTCCGAGAGGCCATGTACCTGTTGGCCGAGAACGTTGTCATACCCGGCTACACGGACGGCTTTCGAGAGGAAGCCGAGCTCCCCGGGGGAGCCAGCTTCGGCGCTACCGCGGGGAGCTGCAATCTGACCAGCCTTGAGACCGCCGACGGCATGGCCGCCGGCGAGTATTGGGTGCGGAGCGAGGAGACCGGCGACCTCCGCTACCTCATCGAGGCATGGGGCTTCGGACCGGCCGTTGGGGCCCGCCAGGCGGTGGAAAAGAAAGTGGTCCTCGAGGTGGAGTTGCTTCCGTTCGGAGCCGGTTTCACTCACGCCCTCTTCGCCGCCGAAAGCGGGCTCCAGTCTGGCAACCGCAAGACCATCTATGGGGACGTCTATTCGGGGAAGGACGTCATTTTCTCCAACCTCACCCAGGTTTATGCCAACGACGCCGGCTATCCGGGAGTGGGCAACCTGACAGCGGCCGGCGACCTCGTCGTCACCGGTGGTTCTAACACCTCGATCGTCGGGAGCGTCTACGTGAACGGCTTCATCCGCGACAACAGGGGGACCCCGTTCGCCGGTGACATCGTCACCCGCTACGACAACCCGGCCAGTTCGTACACCGCTTCCTATTTCAAGAACGGCGCGTCGGTGGGCGGCACCCTTTACGTGGCCGGGTCGGCACTGGAAGGAGGTTCGAACATCTCCGGCAACGTCGTCTTCAACGCCAACAACTGGGATCCCTTTCCGACGATCTCGGTGCCCCAGTTCGTGTGGAATTCCGACGCCACCGACCCGTTTACGACCGTCATCTACCACGCCACCCCGGCGGCTTTCCTGACCTGGTTCAGCGCCCACAACTCGGCCGGCGAGGGGGGGCTCTTCGGCGCCCACTACGTCGAAGGCGACGTCTCCATCGATTTCACGAGCAGCTATTTCTCCGATTCCTTCCTGGTGGCGGCCGCCGGCAACATCAACGCCAACGGCAAGGCCTCCGGGGGTGACTCCGTGAAGTACCCCATCTGGGTGGCCTTGATCGTCGATAACGCCGCCAAAAGGCTGACCATGGGCAACAACTTCGGGTCGGAAGCCGGGAAGATCCATCATCTCCTGGTCTCAGAAGGCGAGATCAACGCCGCCAATCAGACCATCATCTACGGGAGCGTCAACGGCAATGCCGACGTTTCGGCCAACCGGCTGGAGGTCCATTACCGGCCTCCCACCGGCCAAGTGGTGGCCGGGTTCGAGTTCGACCCCGACCTGGCCGACACCTACATACCCCAGCCGCTGGTCTGGCGCGAGGTGGCAACCGACGAAGGCGGCGCCGTCACCGACTACTGCACCCCCTGATCCTCACCCGCCGCGGTCAACCCACCACAGAAATGTGAACCGGCGCTCGTAGGGCCCAAGGGGTGGCGCGGATCGTCGGATGTTGCCGGGCACGAACACTGCCCGACCTTCGCGGGTCCGTCATTTCCCGAGAGGTTGGCCGACCCGGGTACCCTCCCGCCCTCCATGCTCATCACTTCCCGCCCTTTGTGGGCCGCCGAGACCAACTGCTACGTCTTGGGCAAGGATGCAGGCGGACCGGCGCTGATCATCGATGCCCCGCCCGATCCGGAGGGCGTCCTGGCCCTGCTGGCGCAGCACCGTTTCATCCCCGCTGCCGTGCTCCTGACCCACGGTCATGTCGACCACATGGGGGGAGCCGGAAGCTTGGCCAGACAGAACGGCGTCGCCGTTCACGTTCACCCCGACGACGATTTCCTCACTCTCGCTCCCGAGGTCCAACTGCGTTCGTTGTTTGGGATGGTCCCGGAGGGTGACTTCGCCCCACCCGAACGTCTGATCAGCCTGGTCGACGGCCAGTTGCTCAACCTGGCCGGGATCGCCCTCGAGGTCCTACATACTCCCGGCCACACACCTGGCCACTGTTGTTTCCATCTGGCCAAGGAGGGGATCCTCTTCTCGGGCGACCAGCTCTTCGCGGGTTCGATCGGCCGTACCGACCTCCCCGGCGGCTCTTACCCCCAGCTCATGGCCAGCATGGCGGCGAAGGTCGTCACCCTTCCCCCCGAGACCAGGGTCCTCCCCGGTCATGGCCCTGCCACTACCCTGGCGACCGAGCTGCGCACCAATCCCTTCCTCGAGGAGTTGCGGTGAGCTTTCAACCACCCAAGGGGACCGATGACATCGCGCCGCCGCAATCGGAGCCATGGCGGCGTTTGCTGCGCGACTTCGACGCTTTGGCTTCTCGCTACGGGTACGGGCTCATCATTACCCCGGTCTTCGAATCCACCGACCTCTTCGAAAGAGGAGTCGGCGAAGACACCGAGGTCGTCCAAAAGCAGATGTACACCTTTACCGACCGGGGGGGTCGATCGATCACTCTCCGCCCGGAGAACACCGCCGGTGTGATGCGAGCATATCTGGCCGGGGGGGGGGCCGGCATCAGCAAGGTCGCTTACTCGGGTCCGATGTTTCGCTACGAACGCCCCCAGGCAGGCAGGCGTCGCCAGTTCTGGCAGGTCGGGGTCGAATACCTCGGCACCGAAAGCCCGATCGCCGACGTGGAGACGATCGTGCTTGCTCGCGACTTTCTGGGAGCTGCGGAAACACCCACCGAGCTGGTGCTCAACTCCCTCGGGGACGGGGTGTGCCGACCGGCCTACCTCTCGCTGCTCAATCGGTACCTAGAGACCAAACGTGGTGCCTTGTGCGACGACAGCCTCGCCCGCCTTCCCAGCAACCCACTGCGGGTCCTCGATTGCAAAGTCTGTGCGCCACTGCTCGTCGATGCCCCGCTGATGGCCGATCATTTGTGTGCGCCGTGCGTCCAACACTACGAAGCAGTCAAGAACGCCCTCACCGGTCTCGGCATCGATTACCGCCAAGACTCCCGCCTGGTGCGCGGGCTCGATTACTACGTGCGGACCGCCTTCGAGTTCGTTTCGACGACGCTGACCACTGCTCAGACGGCCCTCTTGGGGGGGGGACGTTATGACGGGCTCGCCGAGGTGATCGGGGGGAAAGGTGCACCCGGGGTGGGTTGGGCGGCTGGCGTCGATCGGATCCTGCTCGCCTCCAAGATGACGGCAGCTCCGCCCCTCGACGCATACGTGGTCGTGGAGGCGGGGCGGTCACCGCTCGATGCACTCCGTCTGGCCGGCCGGCTCCGCGACGCCGGGCTGAGCGCCGATTTCGAACCGGAGGGCAGATCTGTGAAGTCCCAGTTCCGGTCCGCCGAACGCCGCGGCGCCCGCTCCACGGTCATCCTGAGCGAGCGCGGAGCCCAGGTACGAATCGATGGGGACAAGGCCGACCTGGCCGCGGAGGAGGTGGCAACATGGCTGTCTATTCGGCTGCAGGGCTGAGAACCCATCACGCCGCCGGATTGGCGGCGGCCCCCCTCGACCAAAAGGTAACGCTGGCGGGTTGGGTCAACCGCCGCCGCGATCATGGCGGGGTGGTCTTCATCGATCTGCGGGATGCCTCCGGTCTCGTGCAGATCGTCGCCGATCCGAACCGTTTCCCCGAACTTGACGGGGTGCGCGCCGAATACTGCCTGCGCATCACCGGAACCTTGCGAAGACGGCCACCCGGCACCGAGAACGACGAGCTGGCGACCGGGGCGGTCGAAGTGGCGGCGGAGACCCTTGAGATACTCAGCGAGGCGGAAGTCCTCCCTTTCGTTTTGACCGACCGCGCCGAGGTCGAGGAAAGGATTCGGCTCCAGTATCGGTATCTGGACCTGCGCAGACCGCGCATGGCTGCCAATCTCGTGGCGCGATCGCGAGTGGTGCGGGCCCTCCGCCAGGTGCTCGACCAGGCTGGCTTCCTCGAGGTCGAGACGCCCACCTTGATCGTCTCCACGCCCGAAGGTGCCCGCGACCTCTTGGTTCCGAGCCGCCTTCGGCCCGGCACCTTCTACGCCCTGCCCCAGTCACCGCAGCTTTTCAAACAGCTCCTGATGATCGCCGGTGTCGAGCGCTATTACCAGATCGCACGATGTTATCGGGACGAGGATTTCCGATCCGATCGCCAGATCGAGTTCACCCAGCTCGACCTCGAAGGGGCTTTCTGGGGCCAGACGGACGTCCTTGCCACCCTCGAACGGTTGGTGGTGGCGGCAGTGAAGGACCTGCGGGGAGTCGATCTCCGCACGCCTTTCCCGCGCTTGACCTACGCCGACGCCGTCGCCCGATTCGGCACTGACAAACCCGACCTCCGCTTCGGGATGGAGATCGCCGACGTGTCCGCCATATTCGAGGCTACCGGGTTCAAGGGATTCGCCGCCGTTCTCGAGGGTGGCGGCGTTGTTCGGGGGATCAATGCCGGCGGCCAAGAGAGGACTCGTTCGAAGCTCGACGCCCTGACCGAACGTGCGACCTCACTCGGCGCCAAGGGCCTGGTCTCCCTGGTGGTGGAACCAGGTGGCCAACTCAAGGGAGCGGTCGCCAAGTTCCTCACTGTCACGGAGACGGCCGACCTGGCTGCCCGTCTGGACGGCCGACCGGGCGACCTGCTGCTCCTGGTGGCGGACCGGGTCAAGGTCGTTGCGTCGGTCTTGGGCCAGATGCGGCTCGATCTCGGGCGGCCGGCCGGTCATGACGAGCTAGTGCCCCTATTCGTGGTGGACTTCCCGGTGTTCGAGGTCGCCGAGGACGGCACGTTGGCTCCCGCTCATCACCCGTTCACCGCTCCGGTGGACGTCGAAAAGATGCGTGCCAATCCGGCGGGTGCGGTATCGCAGGCCTACGACCTCGTCCTCAATGGAGTGGAACTCGGCTCTGGAAGCGTGCGAATTCACAACCCCAAGGTTCAGGCGCAGGTGTTCGAGGTGCTCGGGATCGATGAGCAGGCATCCCAGCGCCGCTTCGGCTGGTTTTTGGAGGCTCTTCGTTATGGCACCCCCCCCCACGCCGGGTTCGCCATCGGCTTGGACCGCTTCGTGTCGATAATCCAGAACGAGCCCAACATCCGCGAAGTGATGCCGTTCCCGAAAACTCAAACAGGCGCCGATCCGCTCACCGGTTCGCCGGCGCCGGTTGAACAAATCCAGCTGGATGAGCTCGGCATCCGGCTGGCGATCGATCCAACCGACAACCTGGACCCCTAGGTTGGCCCCTCCTTCTTTGTCGACAGTGAGCTAACGACCATTTGATGAGCCAGCACGACCTCTTCGCCGATCAACGCCAGCAACGGGTGGAGGCGGCTGCTCCGCTGGCGGCCCGTATTCGACCAAGGAACCTCGACGAGGTGGTCGGCCAGCCACAGCTGCTCAAGCCGGGGGCGGCGTTTCGACGGTTGGTGGAGGCCGGTCGGCCGGTTTCCATGATCCTCTGGGGACCTCCGGGAACCGGAAAGACCACTCTGGCTCGCCTGGTCGCCTCGCAGTCGGGTGCCGAGTTCGTAGCCATGTCGGCCACCTCGGCGACTGTGAAGGACGTGCGCGAGGTACTCGCCGAAGCTCGCCGCCGGCTGGAGGTCGAAGAACGAAAAACGATCCTCTTCCTCGACGAGATCCATCGGTTCACCAAGAGCCAGCAAGACGCCCTACTACCTGGGGTAGAGGACGGCATCGTGGTGCTGGTCGGGGCCACGACCGAGAACCCGTTCTTCGAGGTCAACTCACCGCTCATCAGCCGTTCGTCGTTGTTCCGTCTCGAACCATTAGCCCCCCCCGACGTCGCTGCTCTCCTAGACCGAGCGCTCACCGACCGGGAACGAGGGCTCGGGGAGCGGTCCCTAGGGGTTTCGGACACCGCCCGCTCGGCTCTCAGCGAACGAACCGGAGGCGATGCCCGCCTGGCCCTCAACGCCTTGGAGGTGGCGGCGATGCTGGCCGCGCAACGATTGTCGGACACCATCGAGGACGAGGACGTCGCAGAAGCCCTCCAACGGCGGGTCATTCGCTACGACAAGACCGGCGACCAGCACTACGACATCATCTCGGCGTTCATCAAGTCGGTGCGAGGTTCGGATCCCGACGCCGCGCTTTACTGGCTGCACCTCATGCTCGAGGCCGGTGAGGACCCCGAGTTCATCGCCCGCCGGTTGGTGATCCTCGCCTCAGAGGACGTCGGTCTCGCCGATTCCAGGGGGCTGTTGGTGGCGGCGGCGGCCGCCCAGGCCCTGTCGTTGGTGGGGCTGCCCGAGGCCGCCTACCACCTCAGCCACGCCACGGCTTACTTGGCCACCTGCCCAAAATCGAATTCGATTGCCCTCGCCATGGAGGCGGCGCGGGTAGCGATTAACGACGGACCCACTCCCGCCGTCCCCCTTCACCTTCGCTCGACTGGTTACGGCGGCGCCGCTCGGCTCGGGCATGGGAAGGGCTACCTCTACCCGCATGGGTATCCGGACCACATCGTCGCGCAGCGCTACTTCCCCGACAACGTCGAGCCGAGGGTGATCTACCGGCCCACCGCACAAGGCGAAGAAGCCGACATCGGCGCCCGCTTGTCCGAGTGGGACCGTCGGCTCGGTCGACCGGAGCGCCCGCAGTTGTAGCGGGACCATGACGATCGCTACGTTGGCGACCACATTGGTGGCCGCATCATGAAGAGGCTGGTGTGGTTGGGGATAGGGCTCGTGGCCGGTGCCGCCGGAACGGCGGTGGTGGGCGGCAAGGCGCTCCGCCGCCAGATCGGGAGTGATCCAACCGCGATGCGGCGAGCCGCCGCCTCGGTCGGCGCCGGGTTGCTCGACGCCGTCGCCAACAGGGTGCGACCTCCGAGGCGAAGAACGGCTGTTAGCCGCTCCTCGGCTACGGGCTAGCTGCTGATTGGCCGGGGGTCCCGGTGCCCTTCCGGCCCTCACTCGGCCCTATCGGGCGGCGTGGGCCTCGCCACAACGCTCGCCGAGTTGATGCCTGTTCCCACAGACGCAATGGCGGTGCAGGTGGTTGAGGAGACGGTCCACTCGAGTGGTCGCCACACAGATCGAGGTGTCGGCAGCTCCGTAGTAAATGCGGAGGGTGTTCCCGTCGGCTTCCACCACCCAACCGCAGGGGAAGACCACGTCGGGCACGTCGCCGGTTCGCTCGTAGGGGGTTTCGGGCCCGAAAACCCACTCGTTACCTCGCATGATGACCCGACTGGGATCTTCGGGCGCCAGCAGGGCCAGCCCCAACCTGTAGACGGACCCGGCGGCGGTGACCCGCACCCCGTGGTAGAGCAGCAGCCAACCGTATTCGGTCAGGAGGGGGGGAGGCCCCAAGCCCACCTTGTGGGAGTCCCACCAACCCCCTCGCCGAGAGTGGATGAGGACTCGATGGTCCCCCCAATGCCGGAGGTCGGGGCTGAACGAGATCCAAATGTGGGCGCCGAAGATGCCTGCGGACGACGCCATCGGCCGATGGATGAGCGCCCACCGGTCCTCGAACACGTGCGGAAACAATGCAGCATCCTTGTCCTCGGGTGACATCAACACCCCGCGGCGTTGGAAGGAGCGGAAATCTTGGGTGGAAGCCAGACAGACCAACGGCCCACCCTGGGAGAACCCGGTGTACACGACCATGTACTCGTCCCCGACCTTGGTGATCCGGGGATCTTCGATCCCCCAGGTCTCCTCATAGCGGGTGGGATCTCCCGGCAGGGTGGGCGTCGGGTCGATCTCCCAGCCCGTCAGGCCGTCGGGGCTGCGGGCAACGCCGAGATGCGAGACGCCGGAACGGTCCTCCACCCGGACCAAGAGCAGGGTGTGGTCGCCAAATGTGGTCACCCCAGGGTTGAACACGGCGTTGACCGTGTAGGGCCACATCTCGGGGGTCAGGATCGGGTTCCCCGGGTGGCGGCGGAACAGCGGTTCGGCGAATTCCTTCATTAGTCCTTCAGTCCTGTATCCGATTGTGCCGATTGGAGGTCTAATGCCGCGTGAATGCATCGTCTCCCGCCATGATTAGCGAACCTATGACCGGGCGCCTCGTTCAACGCATCGATTCCGAGCCGTTGGTGGCTCCCGGGGCGGTCCCCGGGTACGGCCCGATCTTCAACGCCGGGCTGATCCACCACGATGGCCGCTATCACCTGTTTGCCAGGGGGGTGCGGGACGGATACCGCCGTAACCCCGGATCTGGCCCTCGTTTTCTCGACTATCGGAGCGACGTCTTGCTTTTCGTCTCCGCGGATGGCCGGCGTTACGAGTTCCAGAAGGTGCTGGCCGCTGGCGGATCGACCCCGGTCTATTCCTATGAGGATCCTCGAATCCAGCAGGTTCTGAGCGCGGGGCGCCGCCAGCTGATGATGACCTATACCGATCTCCCCGAACCCGACTCGGGCCTTCCCTGGCGGATCGGGATGCACCGGCTGGTGTACGGGGATGGCGCCTTTCATCTCAACCGCACCTCGGGGCGGGTGGTGGGCCCACCCGGGGTGCCCGACAAGGACGCGGTCTTGTTCAACCTCCACGACGGCCGGGTAGCGCTGCTCCACCGCATCCAGCCCAACATACAACTGGCGGTGTTCGATTCTCTCGAACATCTCTCTGCACCCGGTCCAACCTATTGGCGGGACCACTTGGCCCAACTCGAAGACCACGTGATCCTGCGGCCGGCGCCCGGGGCACTTGGCATCGGGGCGGGGCCGCCACCGATCAAGACCGAGCTCGGTCTGGTGCTCTTCTTCCACGAACGTCGCGCCGACGGTGCGTACACCATGAAGGTGGCCCTGCTTGACCCCGACACCGGACGCACCCTATCCGAGCTTCCCGATCCTGTCCTCGAGCCCGAGCTGGGCTGGGAAGTGAATGGGGACGTCGATCGGGTGGTCTTCGTGCAGGGCGCCCACCGTCGGCCGGACCGGACCATCTATCTCACGTACGGTGCGGCAGATCGGGCGGTGGGAGCGGCGGTGGTGTCCGAGCCGGTGCTACTGGCCGCCCTGGCCGCCTGAAGTTCGTGCCATAGCTGGAGAGTGGCGAGCGCCGAGATCGTGGATTCGGCCCCCTGATTGCGGTTGACCCAAGACGGTCCGAGCCCATCACAGCACGCACCGCTCTCGGCGTCGTACAGGGTCTCCCCAAGGTCGTTAGCGCCGAAGAACCATCTCGCGGCACGATCCACCGCTTCCGCCCACCGCTCCTCCTCGGTGGCTTGCCAGGCCCGAAAACAGGCGTCCGCCATCGCCCAGGCTTCCACGGGTTGCTGATCGAAACCGGGTCGAGTCTCGCCGGTCGCCCATCCACCGACGGCCGTAAAGCTGAAATGACCCGGGCGGGACTCGACCTCGACCAGCCACTCGAGCAATCGGAGACCTCTCTCCAGCAGCCTTACGTCGCCGAGTTTGCGGCCGCTTTCGATGATGGCGGCGGGCATTCGGCCGTTGTCGTAGGAAAGCCTGGGTTCAGGCCAGGGCCAGTTTGGAGAACCGGGACGGTCCACCATCCCGACCCCCCCTTTGACCACGTCGAGCGTCCAAGCCGATGACGACTTCGACCCCAGCAGCTCGCAGGCGCCCAAGAGGGCAAAAGCGTGCGGACGGAGATGTCCGCTCTGCACGGGCGCCACCCTCTCGGCCAGCGCCGCGGCCTCGTCTCGCACCCAAGGTGCACACCCGTCACGAGCCACCACTCCCAACGACCAGATCATCCGGCCGTGGGAATCGTCGGAGCCGACCTGCTCCGTCCACCGGCCCCGAGCATCCATTCGATTTCGAACCCGACCGTCAGAGCGGATCGCCCGGCCGAGAAAACGGAGATACACCCTGGTGACCCGGTCCAAGTCTTCGGTTCGATTGGTCTCGGCGGCCACGACGATCAAGGCCCGGGCGACATCGTCGGTCGTGTATCCCTCGCGGCGGGGATGCGAGAACTCGGCGTGCTCCCAGAGCCCCCTCTCATCGGTGAGTAGCCCCAGGTGTGCGAACACCGGTCTGGGGAGATTCACGGCGCCAGGGTGGATTCGACCGCCACTTCCTCTGCCAGATCGAGGTATTGGCGCGCCACTCGCTCCCAGGTGTGCAACCGACCGACCCGGCGTTGAGCAGCCAGCAGACCACGCCTCCTCTCAGGCGAGTTCCAGACTTGCCGAACGGCGTGGGCGATCGCCGCCGGGTCGCGGTGGGGAACGGTCAACACCGCTCCAACAGCTGCCAGTTCGCGAGCGTGCGGGAAGTCGGTGGCGATCACGGGCACGTTCGACGCCACGGCCTCGACCAATACACCCGACGTCACCTGTTCGGTGGACTCGTAGGGCAGCAGGACGGCGTCGGCCCGCCGTACTATTCGTGCGAGGGTGTCGCCGTCGAGGTAGCGGGGAATGAACCGGACCAGCGGTTCCACGCCCAGCCGGTGCGCCAGTGCCGCCAATCGGACCCGATAGGCCTCGCCCTCGACGGCTTGGACCATCGGATGGGTCCGTCCGGCGATCACGTAACGGGGCCGGAGATCCCGAAGGTGGGTCAGCGCCTCGATCCCGTATTCAAGCCCTTTGCCCGGGCCGACCAACCCCCACGTCAGGAGAGTCGGTCGTTCAGAGGGAAGAAACGGCGCAGGAGAAGAGAAACCGGTGGTGCCATGAGGGATGAACCGAACCTTGGAGTCGGACACCCCATAGAGGCTTACCATGCGATCGGCGGCCGTCTGCGACATCGCCACGACGGCGGCGGCTTTGTCGGCGAGTTCGGCCATGATGGAAAGTTGGGGGGGGGAGGGGGAGGCCAACACGGTGTGGGCCGTTACCACCAACGGACGCCGCAGCAAATCGACCAGCCCTAGGAGGGCGACGCCCGATTCCGGACCGTAAATGCCGTATTCGTGTTGAACTACCACAACGTCGTAGCCGTTGAGGAGCTCGGCCACCCGTCGTGTCGAGTTGGGGTTGCCGGGTTGGAACCATCCCACTACCTCGAGGGGATCCTCGGGTTGGCGAGCGCCCACTCGCACCACACGGACCCGCCGAGTGCTGCCGGGGTCGGCCACGAGAGCGGTCCGCAACGACGATGTGAAGGATGCCAACCCACAGATTGTTGGCGGATAAGTGCTGACCAGCGCGATCGACACCTTCAAGATGCAACCCCCATGATGTTGGGTGGTCGAGGCTTCCTCGCCACTTGGACCATTCTCGGGTTGCTCATACAACCCACCCTCGGCACTCCGATAACCGTCCCACACCGGAGCGAGGGCAAGGGGTGGATGAGTAACGATCGCCGGCTTCGTCCGGCTGGATTGCCGTCATGACCTTACCAGCCCTCCCGACCTTTGTCCCCAGTCGGGCGTCTCGAGACAAAACGACCTTCGGCACTATTCAATCCGATTCATTCGCTGTCAGTCCCCTTCGAGAATGAATCTTCTTCGGTCGGTCGCCGGCCCACAGTTGTTCTGTCGGCAGTGGGTAGTACTGAGTGCTACCCACAAACCTGGGTTCGCAGATTCGGGGGCTACCCTTTCGCCACTCATGGACGGGCACGAGGTACGGCGGCGCTTTCTCGATTTTTTTGCTGCCCGGGGTCACATTGTGCGACCGTCAGCTTCGCTCATCCCGGTCGATCCCACCTTGCTACTGACAGTGGCTGGGATGGTTCCGTTCAAGCCCTACCTTCTCGGCGAGGAGTTACCGCCCTACCGCCGGGCGGTGTCGGCGCAGAAGTGCGTGCGGACCGCCGACATCGACATCGTCGGTACGACCGCCCGGCACATGACCTTTTTCGAGATGCTCGGGAACTTCAGTTTTGGGGACTATTTCAAAGCCGATGCGATCGGGTGGGCGTACGAGCTCGTCACGGAGGGGTTCGGAGTAGACCCTGACTTACTGTGGTTCACCGTCCACGAAACCGATGACGAGGCCGCCGCCATCTGGATCGACAAGGTAGGGGTCCCTGTCGCTCGCCTGCAACGGGGCGGGAAGGACAACTTCTGGCAGATGGGCGTGGCGGGCCCGGCCGGACCCTGCTCGGAAATCTTCGTCGATCGAGGCGCCAAGCACGGAGACCCAGGAGGTCCGATCGGGGGGGGGGAGGATCGCTACGTAGAGATATGGAACCTCGTGTTCATGCAGTACGTTCAGGACGAGCCTTATCACGTGGTGGGTGACCTACCCGCCAAGAACATCGACACCGGCATGGGCTTGGAGCGGGCGGCGGCGGCCTTCCAGGGAGTCGACACCGTGTTCGAGATCGATTTGGTGCGACCCATCCTCAGCGAGGCGTCGGCCGTGTTAGGGGTTCGTTATGGTGACCACCCCGGACGTGACGTCGCTCTGCGTCTCCTCGCCGACCATGGACGGGCGATGACCTTCCTCGTGGGTGACGGAGTCGTGCCATCAAACGAAGGTCGCGGCTACATCCTCCGCCGCCTGGTAAGGCGGGCGGTGCGCCACGCCTGGAGCATCGCCGGCGAGGGTCACCTCACCCCGCGCCTGGTGAAGGCGGTCGTGGAGCAGATGAGCGATCCGTATCCCGAACTGGCGGCCAAACAGGATCTGATCACCGAGATCCTCGATCGAGAGGAATTCCGCTTTCGACGCACGTTGGAGTCCGGCCACCAGCTCCTCGACGGCGAGTTGGATAGGTTGGCCGAGGGCGAGCAACTGGCTGGATCGGTGGCGTTCAAGCTTCACGACACGTTTGGCTTCCCGGTTGAGCTGACAACCGAGATCGTGTCCGAACGGGGCATGGCCGTTGACCGGGCGGGCTTCAATACCGAGATGGAGGCGCAAAGGCTCCGTGCTCGCCAGGCCTGGAAGGGAGGAACCGAGGCGGAGGCGAGCGAGGTCTATCGCCGCCTCGTCGATGAAATCGGATCAACCCATTTCGTGGGCTATCAACTGGAAAGAGGCGAGGCGCGGCTGCTGGCGCTGCTCGTCGACGGGGTGCCTGCTGAACGGGCCGAGGCAGGGCAAATGGTGGAGGCGTTTCTCGACGTCACCCCCTTCTACGGTGAGTCGGGCGGACAGGTCGGCGACCAGGGGTTTCTCGACAGCGCCACCGGCCATCTGGAAGTAGAAGACACAAAACATGCCTTACCGGGATTCCACTCCCACCGCGGCAAGGTGACCGCGGGGTGGGTCGTCGTCGGTCAGGAGGTAGAGGCGATGATCGACGCTCCCCGCCGAGAGAGAACGGCCAAGTCCCATACCGGCACTCATCTTCTCCATTGGGCCCTCCGCGACGTACTAGGCAGTCATGCCCACCAGGCAGGTTCCTTGGTCGAACCGGGTCGTCTCCGCTTCGATTTCAGCCACTTCAAGGCGGTGGCGAGCGAAGAACTCGGCGAGGCTGAGAGGCTGGCCAACCAGCGCATCATCGAGAACGACTCGGTGCAAACGGTGGAGACCAGCCGCGAGGAGGCCGAGAGACTGGGGGCCCTGGCCTTTTTCGGCGACAAGTACGGTGAACGGGTTCGGGTCGTGCAGATCGGCGGTTACTCGGTCGAGCTGTGTGGCGGCACGCATGTCCCGAGCTCCGGTCAGGTTGGCCCGCTGATCGTCTTGGGTGAGTCCTCGATCGGATCCAACCTTCGCCGGGTCGAAGCGCTCACCGGCGAAGCGGGTTTCGACCACCTTGTCGGTCTGCGCAGCAGGCTCAACGAAGCAGGACGGTTGCTGAAAGTCACGCCAGGAGATGTTTCCTCGAGGATTCGCACCTTGTTAGACCGTGTCGAATCGCTCGAAGAAAGCCTTGCGATGGTCGCCTCCAAAGAGCGTCAGATATTGGCTGGGCAGGCGGTCGAGTCAGCGGAGTCCATCGGTTCGGCTCGGTTGGCGGTCATGCGCAGCGACGGTCTGACTCCCGACCAGGTCAGGGCCCTGGCAGTGTCCGTCCGTCAGGAGTTGGGCCGTGGGGTGGCGGTAGTGGGCTCGGTGGCACAGGGCAAGGCGGCTCTGGTCGCGGCGGTCACCAAGAACCTGACGTCGGCGGGTGTCAGCGCAGCCGTCATCGTCGCCGAGGCGGCCAGGCAATTGGGGGGGGGTGCGAGCCGCGACGCCGAACTTGCCCAAGCAGGTGGTCCGAAGGCCGATCAGCTCGACACTGCTTTGGGCCTCGCCAAGGACGCGGCTGCACGCTTGCTGGCCGGGTCGTGAGATGAACCGCCCGCCGCGCTGCCACCACCCTCGTCGGGAGCCCCTTTGGTACGCATAGTCGGAGTCGATTACGGGACGACTCGAGTGGGAGTGGCGGTTTCCGACCCCTCGGAAAAGATAGCCTCACCCTTGGTCGTCGTACCAGCCGATCAAGCGGCCTCAGCTATCGGTCGCCTTGTCGTCGAACTCGGCGCCGGCGCGATCGTGGTGGGCCTGCCGGTCAGCTTTTCTGGGCAAGAGGGCGAGGCTGCCCGAAGGGCTCGTGCTTTCGCGGCCGAGCTGGCAGAATCGACCTCGCTACCCGTCCAGTTCTGGGATGAGCGACTGACCACCACCAGTGCGGAAGCCGTACTGCTGAAAGCGGGTCTGAGACGACGGCGGCGACGCCAGACCGTAGACAAGGTGGCCGCCGCCATCATGCTGCAAGGATTCCTCGACTCCCGATGACTTCCTACGACCAGGAGCCCGAAAGCGGTCCGGCTGGACGGGCCGTCAAACTCGTGGTCCTGCTCGGGGTCCTTGCCGTTCTGGCGGTGGTGGCTGTGGTCGGTGGCCGGAGACTCGGCCGGTTGGTCGGCGACAACATATCAGGCTCCGAAGGCGCCGGCACCGGGGTCACAGTGGCCCCTGGTCGGGAGGTCGAGGTGGTCATATCTCCGGGTGCAACAGCCGAAGACATCGCATCATTGCTTGCCGCCAAGGGTGTGGTCCGAGACGGCCTCGAGTTCGAACTGGCCATCCGCGGCGCCGGCGCCCAGGAACGCCTCAAGGCCGGCACGTACGTTTTCACCGGTGGAATGGAACTGAACGACATAATCGCCGACCTCGAGGCAGGCCCGCCAGTGGCAACCTTCTGGGTGACTATCCCCGAAGGCCTGCGGGTCGTCGAGATCCTCGATGTCTTGGCGCGCTCTTCTGGGGTCGAACAGATCGAGTTGGAGGCGGCCCTGACCGGTGGCACCGTGACCACCGGCCTGCGTGAGCTTCCCGAGCAACCGACTCTCGGGGACTGGGAGGGCCTGCTGTTTCCCGATACCTACCAGTTCGAGGCCGACGCCAGCGCCTCCGACATTCTGCGCCGGTTGGCGGCAACGATGGAGAAGCGAGTCGATGACGTCGACTGGACCGCCCTCGAGGAGGCAGGGTTCACCCACTATGAAGGCATCGTCATCGCGTCGATGATTGAATCCGAGACACGCCTCGACCGAGATCGCCCACTCGTTTCGAGCGTCGTCCAGAACCGCCTCTCACAAGGGATGCCCCTTCAGATCGACGCCACCATCCTCTACGCCCTCGGGACAAGGGGGGTCGGTCTCACCACCGAGGACCTTGCTGTCGAATCGCCCTACAACACATATCTGAACCAGGGCCTGCCGCCGACCCCCATCGGTACACCGGGTCGTGGTTCGCTCGAAGCGGCCGCGGCTCCGGCGACCACCGACTTCTTGTTCTATGTGCTGACCGGAGAGGATGGGAGCCACTCGTTCACGGCCTCCTACGACGAGTTCCTGGCCTGGAAAGAGGATGCCCGCGCCGCCGGTCTACTTCCGTAGCGATCGTGAGAAAGGCGGCGGCCAGTCACGGCTACGAGCGAGTGACCGGCACTCAGGGGTGAGCTGATCATGACTCACATCATGCGCCTCGTGGTGCTCGGGGATCCAGTTGCACATTCGCTCTCGCCGCGGATCCAGCAGGCGGCGTTCGACGAGGCAGGGATCCCCGGCATCTACACGGCGCGGCGGGTGGATGCGGCCGGAATGGAGCAGGCGCTGGCCGAGTTGCGCCGAGGGGAACTCGACGGTGCCAACGTCACAATGCCCCACAAACGTCTAGCCAGCCGGCTGGTCGACCAACGCGCTCCCGATGCCGAGCGGTCCGAGTCGGTGAACACCATCGTGAGAGATCTCGGGATTCTGATCGGACACTCGACCGATGTCGGCGGAATCCGTTCGGCTTGGTCGGAAAACGGCCTTCCTGAGCAGGCCCCGGTCCTGCTCCTGGGCGGTGGGGGAGCGGCCGCAGCAGCCCTGCTTGCCCTCGAAGGGTCCGAGATCTTCATTTCCACCCGCCGGCGAGGGGCAGGCCGGGCGTTGCTGGAACGGGTAGGCGTCGCGGGAGAGGAGGTTCCGTGGGGCGCCGCAGTCCCGGGAGCGGTCGTCGCCAACGCCACACCCATAGGCATGAACGGCGAGTCCCTTCCCTCCGGGTTGCTGGAGCAATCCATCGGCTTGCTCGATATGGCCTATGCGGCGACACCGACCCCTGCGGTCCGCTTGGCGGCAGGATTGCGACTGCCGGTGGCGGATGGGCTGGCGATGCTGGTCGGTCAGGCTGCGCTCTCCTTCCAACTCTGGACCGGCCGAACCGGCCCGGTGCAGGCCATGCGGAGGGCGGTCGAAACGGCTCAAGGGGCATAAGAAGGCTTCCGATTAACTCTTGCAAGGCGAGGCACCGGGTCCCCGCCCTGAGAACGGGGCGAAGGGCACCGGGTCCCAGCCCCATGAAGACGGCCGAGGAGTTGTCCGATGTCCCTCAACGGAAACCTAGAAAGCTTTCCCCTCGAGGAGGTCCTCCGTCTCCTGGCCCGGTCTCATAAAACCGGGTGCCTGCGGGTGGAAACCGAAGGACAGCAGGGCAAGGTATTCGTGGCAGCGGGTGATGTCGCCTTCGCGACCACTCGAGGTGACGATGAGCTTCGTTCGGACCTTCTCCGCGCCGGCCTGGTCCACGAGACGGATTGGCCCGAAGTCGAGTCACGCAACCAAAACGTCGCTCAGGCGCTCGCCCCCGGTGTCGAACCCCCGAGCCTGTCAGCGTTTATCAAGGAGCAAGTCGTCGAGGCTCTCTTCCGGTTGCGGCGGGCCGGTCATGGCAACTTCGAATTCGTCGCAGAACTCCAGCCCCGCTACGACACGGGCCAACGCCTAGAGGTGGAGATGGTGGTCGAGGAGTCGCAGCGACGTATGGCCCAGTGGGCGGAGATCGAGTCCGTCATTCCCGGCATGGGCTTCCGGCTCCGCATGGCCACCTTGCTGCCAGGGGATCGCGAGATAACCATCAGCCCCGATACCTGGCGGTTGCTCGCCGCCCTGAATGGCGAGGGCACCGTCAGCGGCTTGGCAGAGAAGCTTGGCTCGAGCGAATTCCAGGTGGGCCGAGCCCTGGCGGCGCTCGTGCGAGCCGAACTTCTCACGGTTGTCGACCAGGTCACCAGTGCCCGCTACGCCTACGGCGAACCGATGAAGGAGCCGGGCAACGCTCGTTACGGCTCCCAGCCCGTCGACTTCGTCAAACCGGCGCCAGCCATGGGACCCTATTCCCCGGCAGCCCAGGCCCGGACCGCCGAGGATGCCAAGACGGCCGAGGCCACGAGCGAAGACGATGCGCTGCTCGCTTCGGTGTTTTCCGAGCTCCACAAGGACCAGACCGCCCAGCCCCTCGACGACGCTGCCGACAGGTTTGCTCAGGACAGCGAGGACCCAGCCGGTGAGGAGGCCGACCCGGAAACGCCGACACCGGGGTCCAACGTCACGATCGGGCTGCTGCGCCGCCGCGGGCTGGGCATGCTCCGCGATCTGAACGACTCCAACTCGTAGTCGCGTGGACGGGCGGACGCTAACCCGCGACACCGGTCACCTCGGTGCGCTGCTCCTCGAAGAGGGTGTGGTGAGCGCCGATGTGCTCGAGCGAGCCCTGGAGATCCAGGCGGAACGGCGCATTCCGCTGTCCCGCGTGCTGGTCGAGGAGAAGATGGTCGACGAGCGGACCCTCGTGCGCCTGCTCGCTCGCCACGTCGGACACGAGTACGTAGACCTCCAAGCAGTCACCGTCGATCCGGCTGCTGCGAGCCTGGTACCGGAGTCGCTGGCCCGCCGTTACGCGGCCATACCGTATGCCTTCGAGGACGGCAAGCTCTTGGTGGCGATGGCGGACCCGGCCAACGTCCTGGCTCTTGACGACATCAGAGCGATCTCCGGACGAGACGTGGTGGCTCGGGTAGCAACCCGTGGCGACGTCGAAGCCGCCGTCACAAGGGTGAGCAGTCTCGACACTGCGGCCGACCTCTCGGGCATGGACGTCGACACCGACATCGAGATGCAGAACTTGCGCGACGTCGAGGCCGCCGCCGAGGAAGCTCCTGTGGTGCGGCTCGTGAACATGCTGATCACGCGGGCCACCGTGGACCGGGCCTCGGACATTCACATCGAGCCCACCGAGAAGGACCTGCGCATTCGGTTTCGCATCGACGGTGTCCTGCACGAGGTCATGCGCACCCCGCGTTCGATCATGAACGCCGTCGTCAGCCGACTGAAGATCATGTCCGAAATCGATATCGCCGAACGACGCCGACCCCAGGACGGTCGAATCAACCTCCGGGCGGCCGGTCGTCAGATCGATCTACGGGTGTCCACTCTTCCGACCATCTACGGGGAGAAGGTGGTCATGCGAATCCTGGACACGTCCACGGCCACGCTCGGTCTGCCGGAGCTGGGCTTCCTCCCCGACACGCTCAGTCGCTATGCCCAGTCGTACAACAGGCCATACGGGACCATCCTGGTCACCGGTCCAACCGGGTCGGGTAAGACGACCACTCTCTACGGCACTCTCAACGCCATCAACCGACCCGAGCTGAACATAATCACCGTCGAGGATCCCGTCGAGTACCGGCTTCCGGGCATCAACCAGGTCCAGGTCAACAAGAAGGCGGGACTCACTTTCGCCAACGCCCTTCGCTCGTTTCTTCGTCAGGACCCCGACGTGATGCTGGTCGGTGAAATCCGCGACCTCGAAACGGCCACCATCGCCATCGAGTCGGCACTGACCGGGCACTTGGTCTTGTCCACCCTCCATACCAACGACGCTCCCACCTCGATCAGCCGGCTGGTGGAGATGGGCGTCGAGCCCTTCCTGGTTGGATCTGCCCTCGATGCTGTCCTGGCCCAGCGGCTGGCTCGGCGCCTCTGCAAGGAATGCAAAGAGCCCTACCAGCCCTCCCGAGCAGCTCTTGAAGAGCTGGAGTGGCCGTTCGAGGAGCTCGGAGACGAGCCGAGCCTCCATCGAGCGAAAGGGTGTGGGAGCTGTTCCAACACCGGATTCCGAGGCCGGCTGGCGCTCCACGAGCTGATGACCGTCACCGAAGAGATCGAGCGGCTCACCGCCGATCACGCCACAACCGAGGCCATCCGGCACATGGCCATCGACCAGGGAATGCGCCCTCTTCGAATCGACGGACTGCACAAGGTGGCAGCCGGCCTCACCTCCATCGAAGAGATTCTGCGCGTGGTGGTGTGATGCCATCAAGCAACGCCCCGCTGGGGCCGAAACCTCTCCACGAGGTGTCGGAGTCATGAGCCCTTCCCGGAAACTTGGAGAGTTGCTGGTCGACCGGCGGCTGCTCTCACGCGACGTGCTGGAGTCAGTGCTCGCACTCGAGCAGGAAACCGGAACGCCGCTCGCCACCCTGGTAGTTCGGGAAAGCCTCGTTCGCGAGGACGACTTGATCGCAGCGATAGCCGCTCGGTTGGACCTGCCATTCCTGAATCTGGACGATGTACTCCTCGACGCCGACGCCGTGAGCCGATTGCCGGCGAGTGATGCCCGCGCCCTGCATGCCGTCCCGGTCCGTTTGGAAGGTGGCGCCGTCCTGATGGCCGTCGCCGATCCTTTCGATGTCGACCGTCATGCCGAGCTGGGGCGCCGCACCGGCCTTCCGATCAAGCTGGCTCTTGCCACCCGGGCGGCCATCGGTCGCGCCCTCGACTTCGTTCACGGGCCCACAAAAGAGCCGGTGCCCGTAGCCCGAGTTGCCGGTCAGCCCGCTGACGAGGAGGCCCACGCGGATGCGCCCGAGTTGTCTATCAACCAGTTGCTCGAATTGCTCATCGAGATGCAGGGCTCCGATCTTCATCTCACCTCTGGTTCACCCCCCCAGGTCAGGGTGCACGGAACGCTGCGCCGGCTCGACCAATTCGGGATCATGAAGCCGGCTCAGTTAAGGCGCATGATCTATGCCATCCTGACTGAAAAACAGCGCACCAAGTTGGAAGAGAACCTCGAACTGGACGCGTCCCACCCGGTTCCCAAGCGCGGCCGGTTCCGTCTCAGTGTCTTCTTCCAGCGCGACTCGATTGGTGCGGTCTTCCGGGCGATTCCCACCGACGTGAAGTCTTTGGCGAGCCTAGGCGCGCCGGCCGTGGTCGCCGAGTTTGCCGACCTGGCGCGAGGCTTGGTGCTGGTGACCGGTCCGACCGGTTCAGGGAAGTCGACCACGCTCGCTTCTCTGGTCGACCTCGTCAACACCCGCCGGTCGTGCCATATCATGACGGTCGAAGACCCCATCGAGTTCCTGCACAGTCACAAGAAGTCGGTCGTCAATCAGCGGGAGGTGGGTGCCGACACCCACAGCTTCGCCAATGCCCTTCGCCACGTCCTCCGTCAGGACCCCGACGTGATCCTGGTCGGGGAGATGCGGGACCTGGAAACGATCTCAACGGCGCTATCGGCCGCCGAGACAGGCCACTTGGTTTTCGCCACCCTGCACACCCAGGACGCCCCCCAGACCGTTGACCGGATAATCGACGTATTCCCTGCCCATCAGCAGCACCAGGTCCGTGTGCAGCTGGCAGCCTCACTGCAGGCGATCGTGACTCAGCAGCTGATACCCACCCGGGATGGCCGGGGAAGGGTTCCGGCCATCGAGGTGCTGGTGGCCACGCCCGCCATTCGGAACCTCATCCGGGAGGGAAAGGTTCACCAGGTCGCCACCGCCATGCAAGCGGGAGGAAAGTTCGGCATGCAGACCATGGACCAATCATTGGCCGATCTGGTGAAGCGCCACGTCATCACGCTCGAGGCGGCGCTGGAGCGCTGCTCGAACCTCGAAGATCTCAACCGGCTGGCTGGCCGGGTGGCCTAAGGAGTACCGATGGCTGCTGCAACCTTCACCTACAAGGTCCGCGACAAGAGCGGGAAAGTCATATCCGGTTCGATCGAAGGCTCCTCCTCGGCAGCGGTGGCCAAGGCCCTGCGGGACCGGGGCTTCCAACCGCTCGGCATCGAAGAGCAGAAGAAGTCGACGCTGAAGAAGGAGATCAAGATCCCGGGCCTGTCCGGCCGGGTGAAGGTCAGGGACGTGTCGGTGTTCTCCCGCCAGTTCTCGACCATGATCAACAGCGGCTTGTCGCTATTGCGTTCTCTCTCCATTCTCGCCGAACAGACCACCAACTCGGGGCTGCGAACCGTGATTCTGGCAGTCAAGTCCGACGTCGAGGGGGGTATGAGCCTGTCCCAGGCCATGGAGAAGCACAGCAAGGTCTTCTCCCGCCTCTACGTGGCGATGGTGAAATCCGGGGAGGTCGGCGGGGTCTTGGACGAGACCCTCAACCGTTTGGCCAAGACCCTCGAAGACCAGGTAGCACTGCGTTCCAAGATTCGCGCGGCGATGATGTACCCCATCGCGGTAATGGGCTTGATAGTTTTGATCGTGAGCGCCATGCTCGTGTTCGTCGTGCCCCAGTTCGTCGGCATGTACGAGGACTTCGGCGGCGACCTTCCCCTGCCCACCAAGGTATTGCTGATACTCAGCGACTTCGTGACCGAAAAATGGTGGCTGGCGATCATCCTCGTCGTGGGGACGATCTTTGGCTTCCGGGCATGGCGAAATAGTCCCAGGGGGCGGGACCAGTGGGACGCCCTCAAGCTCAAGCTCCCGGTATTCGGCGGCCTGATCCACAAGACGGCCATTGCCCGTTTCTCACACACGCTGGCCGCCCTGACCCGCACCGGCGTGCCGATCCTCCAATCGATGGACATCGTGGCCGAGACTGCCGGTAACGCCGTGGTGGCCCGGGCCGTTCGAGACGTGCAGGCGTCGGTGAAGGAAGGCGAGTCGCTGGCAGCACCGTTGTCCGGGCACAAGGTCTTTCCGCCCATGGTCGTGCAGATGATGGCGGTGGGTGAGGAGACTGGCGCCTTGGACACGATGCTCGAGAAGGTCGGCAGCTTCTACGACAGGGAAGTCGAGACGATGGTCGAAGGGCTCACGAGCCTCATCGAGCCTCTGTTGATCGTGTTCCTTGGCATCTCGGTGGGAGGAATGCTGGTCGCCCTCTACATGCCGATGTTCAAGCTGTTCACGCTGATTTGAACCGTCCTTCTTGTGACGGTTGACCACCCGGGCGGTAGGCAAACCGTCACAAGAAGGGGATCAGGGGCCTCAAGGAACGCCCTGCCAAGGCCGATAAACCACTGCCAGGGGAGCCAGCTCTGAACCGCGGGCGCAACTGGGGTAGATGGGCACAGGGCTCGTCACCAAAAACAACAGGAGGAACCATGTTGAATTGGCTGCGGAAGGGCCTCGCCAAGCAGGACGAGGGCTTCACGCTGGTCGAGCTCATGGTGGTGGTGCTGATCATTGCAATTCTCATCGCCATCGCCATCCCGACCTTCCTCGGCGCCCGCCAGCGGGCCCAGGATCGTGCAGTACAAAGCAACCTACGGAACGCCTTGGCGGCCGAGAAGGTGTTCTACGTCGACAATGAGAACTACTCGGCTCTCGCCGCCGACCTGACGGCCATTGAACCGTCATTTGCCTTCGTGGCGGCCAGCGGGACTGACGTTCTCCCGGCCATCGACGCCGCCGATGATCAGGTGGTCTGCCTGACCGGCGTGTCGGCAAGCGGGACGACCTTCGTGCTTGGCGACATCGCCAGCGGCGCCGGAGCGGGCACCCACTACGGGAGCGTCGCACTGGCAGCGTGCACCAACGCCGCCGTGGCAGCTCTGCCCACGACCGGCTGGTAAACCACCAGTCAACCTAAGAGCAATAGCGATGGAGGGCGGCCCACCGGCCGCCCTCCATCGTTTCCAGCCGTCGGAGTCACAAGCAGCTATACAGGCTTTCCCAATCGACGCCGATGCGGAACCCACCTTGCACCCCTTCCTCATCCTCCTCGCCGTGATCACCGGGCTGGTGGCCGGTTCGTTTGTGAATGTCGTCGCCCACCGGATCCCGCTAGGCCGTTCGGTGGTCAGGCCCGCCAGCGCTTGCCCGCGCTGTGGAAGTTCGATATCGGCACGCGACAACATCCCGGTGTTCGGCTGGCTCGTTCTCCGGGGCCGGTGCCGGGCCTGCAGGGAACCGATCTCGGTACGCTATCCCGTCGTCGAGGCTGCGGCCGGTCTGCTGTTCCTCGTCACCGTGGAGGTGGTCGGGCTCCGCTGGGTACTTCCTGCCTACCTCTGGTTCGGGGGGGTGACCATGGCTCTGGTGCTGACCGACCTCGACCACAAACGCCTCCCCAACCGCATCGTCTATCCGGGGGTAGTCGTGGGGGCGGCGCTGCTGGGCGCCGGCAGCGTGGCGGACATGAGCTGGCTGAGCTTCGGACGGGCCCTCGGTGGGGGAGCGGTCTATTTCGGCGGTCTGTACCTGCTCGCCCTGATCGCCCGGGGCGGTTTCGGCATGGGTGACGTGAAGATGGCGGCACTGCTGGGATTATTCACCGCCTACGTCTCTTGGAGGGTTCTGGCCGCGGCAGTGTTCTTGGCTTTCGGCATCGGGGGAGCAGTTGCCATCGGGCTCATGGTCTTGCGAAAACGAAACCGCAAGGACGAGATCCCCTTCGGTCCTTCCATGATCTTCGCCTCGTGGATTGCCGTCGCTTACGGGGAGACCTTGGTGGCCTGGTGGCTGCGCCGCTAATGGACGGAGCTGCGCGACCCAAACATCTGGCGCCGTTCCTTGGTCAAAGGCCGACCTACCTGATACGCTCTTTGCTGACAGACGTGTAATTACACGGTTGTCATGCGGAGCTGGAACACCGCACAGCAAGGCGAGGTACTCCGGAAAACTCGCCGAGGGTGGAGTGATTGTCATGAACGTAGGCCTCGACCTGGGGACGAGCGCCGTGCGAGCTGCTGCCGTCCAGATCGGCAAAGGCCAGCCGGCCCTGCGCGCCTATGGTCAGGTACCCCTCCCGGCCGGGGCGATGAACAGCGGCGAAATCGTCGATTCCCAGGCTGTCGCCGCTGCCATCACCCGGCTGTGGAAGCAGGTCAAGCTCCCTCGCCGGGACGTGGTGGTCGGGATCGCCAATCAACGAGCGATCGTTCGGCGAGTCGACCTGCCGTTCATGCCCGAGCAAGAACTGCGCGACGCATTGCCGTTTCAGGCCCAGGAATACATCCCGATCCCGATCGCCGAGGCCATCCTCGACTTCGTCCCCCTTGAGGAATACTCGGGTCCGGGGGGCGAACCGATGATCTCCGCCCTGGTCGTGGCCGCCCAGCGCGACATGATCGCCGAAGTGGTCAACGTGACCGATCAAGCCGGCCTGGCGGTCAAAGCGATCGACCTGCAAGCCTTTGCGGTCGTTCGGGCTGTCTTCTCTTATTCGATCAATCTCGACTCCGGAGCCCAGGCCCTCGTCATCCTCGGAGGTGGGTTGACTCAGGTGGCGGCGGTGAGGAGTGGGTCGGTGCGCTTTCTTCGCATCATCCCGGTCGGAGGGGACCAGTTCACCAAGGTGCTCGCCGACCGCGTCAACCTGGACACCCAGATCGCCGAAGAGCTGAAGCGCCGAGTGGGGGTGGCCTTGGAGGGAAAGCCGCAGCGCTCGGGCCGAATAGAGGAAGACGCCACGGCGGTACTCACCGAGGAGGCCGACGCGCTGATCGAAGACATCAGGGGCTCACTCGACTTCTTCGCATCTCAGCCGGACGGAGCCCCGGTTGAACGGCTGCTGCTGGCCGGCAACGCCGCTCGCCTTCCCAACCTGGCCAATCGCCTCTCTCGAATGCTCAACCTTCCCATAGAGCCGGTGAGGGTGCTCGGGCAGGGACGGGTGGATACTTCCAAGCTGAAGCTGTCGGATCAGGAGCTGATGTTGGCTCAACCGGTCGTGTCCATCCCGGTCGGGCTCGCTCTTTGGGACGAGGTCTAGGCGATGCGATCGATCAACCTCCTTCCTCCCGAAGCAGCAGAGAAGAGCAGGGCCCGGCGCAAAGTGGCCGGCCTTATCGCCGTCGGAGTGTTGTATCTGGGGCTGTTGGGCCTGGCGGCTTTCTGGCAGCTCGGCAAGGCGACCGACGCCGAGGAAGCCGTCGCCTCCCAGCAACAGCTCAACGATGCCCTTCGCCGGCAGATCTCGGAGCTGGGGGAAGCCGACGACTTGCGCCGGACCTACCTGGACGGGCTAGCCGACATGGAAACGATCCTCGCTCGGGACGTCGCCTGGGGCAGCCTGCTGACCGATTTGGGGCGCCGGCTTCCCGATCGCACCTGGTTGGGCTCCCTGCAAGCCCAGGTGATCGTCGTCGAGGAGGACCCGGCCAGATTCGGCGACTTGGCCGTGGAGGGAGTCGCCTTTGACTATCCCGACACCGCCGCTTTCCTCCGTTCCTTCTCCGGCGAGGACTGGCCGGCAGTGGGAGGGGCGTGGCTACCTACCGCCACTGAAGCGAAGATCGGCGCGGTGCCTGTGGTCAACTTCAGTGGGGCGGCCGCTTTGACGGTGGAGTCGCTTTCCGACCGCCTCGCTCGTCTGCCCGAGGTCGCCGAATGAGGCGGGCCCTGACGATCGGGGTACCGGCGCTGCTGCTGGCCACCCTGGCTTGGTACTTCGTCGTCTACAGCCCGGCCGGCCAGCGGGTGGTCGCAGCCGAAGACGCACTGGGGGCGGCTTCGGACGAAGAGCTGCAACTACAGACCCAACTGGTCCGGCTCCGCAAGATTCAGGACAACGAGTTCGCCTACCTCGAAGCGATCGGCGTGATCGAAGGGGCGATACCGTCGGATCCAGAACTCGACGTCATCATCGAGGACCTCCACGAGCTGGCCAACCAGACCGGGGTGGCGTGGTTGTCGGTGGCCAACGGTGTGCCGGCGGAGGTCGAGGGTGAACGCTATTTCGAGTTCCCCATGACCATCAACGTCGAGGCGCAGTATTTCGAACTGCTCGGTTATCTGTACGGCATCGCCGACTTGTCGCGCCTGGTCACCATCGACGGTCTGGACGTCTCCTCTCGACAGGATGAAGACGGTTTCACGATTCTGACGGTGAGCATCGATGCCCGGGTGTACACGACTTCGGACCTGATCGTTCCCGATTTCGGCATCGCCACGACCACGACCACAACGTCGACGACCGTGCCAGCGGAGGACGCATGAGCCGGCGGCGACCAGGCAGCGGGTGGGCGGCCTCCACCGCCATCTTGATGATCGGCGCCGCCCTGGCCGGAGCTTGGCTGCTGGCGGGACCGTCGTTACTGGGGGCAGGAGGAAACTCGGTATTGGACGGACCGCTGGCATCGGTATCGGTGGCTCCGTCGGCGGCGGCCGGTGCTGCCCTGCTGCCCGGTGTCAAAGCCGTCTCCTCTGCACAACTCAGTCAACCCCGCGATCCGTTCCGGCCGCTGATCACCGAGGACGCCGTCGTTGACCCTGGGGGCGGGCTGGGCGGCACCGGCGGAACAGGCGGCACACCGGGGATCACAGTACGGCTGATCGCCGTCGACGATGTGGCCGGGGTCCTGCGGGCCACGGTGGAGGTGAACGGGACCACCTATGACGTGGGGGTCGGCGATGTCTTTGCCACCGACTTCTTGGTGGTGAGCCTCGATACCGATTCAGGGGTGTTCTTGTTCCGAGACAACGCCTTCGAGTTATCGGTGGGCCAGGAAATCCTCAAATAGGGCCGGCTTTGCCAGGGCCCGACTGCTCTGCGGCGGGTCGAGCTTGGCATGCACTGACCTGGTGGGCTTGGCGGCGGCTCTAGCCTGACCGCAATGCTCCGTTTCCTGACCGCCGGAGAATCCCACGGGCCGGCCCTTGTGGCGATCGT
>Ga0209751_10000731_pt1 | contig 34843 bp, 47 predicted proteins | sample RifCSP13_1_FD_184019 | JGI IMG/M metagenome (GOLD analysis project Ga0209751, IMG submission 184019) | Soil microbial communities from Rifle, Colorado - Rifle CSP2_sed 13_1 (SPAdes) (version 2) | ecosystem: Environmental > Terrestrial > Deep subsurface > Rock core/Sediment | place: Rifle...
AGCGGATTCGAGCCTTGCTTCAGCGGCGCGTTGGCGGACGCGAAACTTGGTGATGCCGGCGGCCTCCTCAACGATCGTGCGCCGGTCCATCGGTTTCGCAGAAAGTATCTGTCCAATACGACCCTGCTCGATAATCGCGTAGTGACCGCCGGATAGTCCGGTGCCTGAAAAGAGATCCTGGATGTCTCGCAACCGGCAAAGACGATTATTCAACAGATATTCACTCTCGCCGGAGCGATAAAGCCTCCTGGTTATTGCAACCGCCTCACCGGGAGCAAACTCCAAAGCCAGATTTCTTCGTCGCCAGTGTCGCTTGTGTAGTGTCTTCGCTCGTGCAGAGGGTTCGCCGGTTGACTCATCGGCAGGTTGTGCAACGCCTGGTTCCGAGACATCCAAGGGCGCCGGTTCGGATCCCTCAGTTTCTGCCACAGCCTCGTTGGGAAGCGCAGCTTCGAGGTCAACCACGTGTTCGTCGATCTCTTCGAGAGCAGAGTCGATGTCCTCAATGTCGGGCTCATGTTCTTCCACTTCGTCCCGCACCATGTGCATGACCACCTCAGCCATGCCGCTTGGCGGACGATTTCGCGAACCCTGAAAAATGACGTCCTTCATCTCACCGCCGCGTAGGTGCTTTACCCGTTGCTCACCCAGGACCCAGGCGATGGCGTCCGCGACGTTGCTCTTGCCGCAACCATTCGGTCCGACAATGGCGGTGATTCCGTCTCCGGTAAAGATTATTTCGGTGTAGTCCGCGAAGGACTTGAAGCCAGTAATCTCGAGCCGCTGGAGTTTGAACATGAGCGATTCAGTATAATCGCCAAGCCCTCAGAACCTGAAAAGCCGGTCCGGCGAGGCGAGGTGCGGGTGAGCCAATATAATTGTGAGTTGCTTAGAATGTCAACTAAAACTTGAACTTAGCTAACTTTAATGAAGTAAGAAGCACGGTTAAGGTTGTGCTTAACGGTCCTTCACTGCAGCCGGAGAAACGCAGCGAGAGGGCGTTTAAGAGCATTAGGGCGCGGCCTTTTTGGTTAGCATTAACTCAAGGCCCTTACGTATGCCTTCGGGGGTGGTCGCCTCCGGTCTTAACTGCCTTCCGTCGATGATGATTGTTGGAGTTGAATCAAGCCCCAGGGATTCAGCTAACCTCTGGTCAGCGACGAGTCGCTCTTGGACCTGAGGCCCGTCGAGATCTTGGGCAAAGCGGTCCAGGTCGAGGCCGATGTCGTGTGCATATTTGAGAAAAACAGGTCGCGGATCATTATCGGTGGTCCACCCTGTCTGACTCTCAAACAAGCGATCATGCATTTCCCAGAAGCGGCCCTGAAGGCGGGCGGCTTCGGCAGCCTGAGCAGCTGCCAAAGCGTTGGCGTGAATTTTTGTTAATGGAAGATTTCGGAACATGAATCTGACTCGCTGTCCATACTCCTGCTTGATTCGCTTCAACTCCGGATGGAGTGCACCACAGGGAGGACATTGATAATCACCAAACTCCTCAAGCGTTACCGCGCTGCTCCTCTGATCCGCGGAGAGAGAACTTGTTTCCGGAGCGACGGATTCGTTTGCAGAGGAGAAAACGTCGGCGCTTGTTTTTTGTCGCGATCGGAGATCACACGCCGCCATCACTATCGTGCCTATAAGCGCACCACCAATGATGGCGAGAGCAACTCTTTTTCTCATTAAATGCTCCTCACCGGGGCTTCACTTTCAAAGTTCTGGTCCAGCCTCAGGAATCCGTCTTACGTAAAGCAACAAACTCACGCCCGGTCTAAGCGGATAACTCCCGGCAGAATTGAACCCTGATTTGATTTGCTCGTAGCGCTTGCCGAATTGCGCCTGCATCTCAGCCCCCTGGCCTTCCGACGCGACAATAAGCTGTTCCTTTGAATCCACCATGTGACCGTGATATCCGACGTGAGGGTAATCGCGGAGATACCATGGGAGTGGCCAATAGTCGGGAGAGACAATCGTGATACCAATGGAATTACCCTCCGGCGCTCGTTTAGCCTGGCGCCCTATCTCCTCAACCAGTTTTAAAGTCTCTCTCCGCGTGTGGGCATAGACATACACATAGTATTCGTCATCGTTGTCATAGTTGAAGAAGTTTAGATCAACAGTCTGGTAGCCGCTGACAGCGACTGTGAGAAGAGCGATCGCGCCCAGTAGCCTGAGATCGCCACGGAAAACCTGGTGGATCCGCTGTAGTGAGTATCCGCCTACAAGCGCCAATGGCAGGAGGAAATTCAGGGTAAGCCAGGGTGTTTTGTAGCGAATCAGTGAATAGGCAACCAATAATCCAAAGGCCCACAGGGCAGAAAATAATGCAAATGAGTTACGAGGTCTGCCGACGAGATAGGCGGCACCCAGCGAGCCGAAGAACAGTAGTGGCGATTCCTCGTTTAAAAGCCATTTGAAGTACGTATAGTACGGATGGACGTGAGCTTCGCTTCCGGTCTTTCTCCAGAACTGAAAGGTCTTGAACGCGTCATACACGCCCTTGGGGAAATTGGTAAAGAGCGAAGAATAGAAAAGGATGCTTACGGCAATGAAAACGACCAGTGCGCTCAATCCCCAAAGCGCAAGCGCCCGCGGCCCCCCTGCTCGTTCCGTAAACGCAGCGAGCACCGTTCGGAGTTCCTGTCGGGCTGACCGTGCTGATTGTTTGGACCTTAGGTGGATTGAGGATCGCCGTAACCAGCGATATATGTGAGTGGTTGCGAGCGCAATGACCAGCACGCCGGCTGAGATAATTGCTGTCTCTTTGGTGGCAAAGAGCAGTGCTGCCGAGATTGCGGCCAATAGCAGGTATAACGGGTTACCATCTTTGAAATAATTGAGTCCCGCTACAACAACTCCCAAAGTAAAAAAGATGAACAACGTTTCATGTATAAAGTAACGTGAGAGATATACAGCGCCTGGTGAGATCGCCAAGAGCGCAGCAGCCGACAGTGTGGCTATCGTCCCCAGAGAGCGACGCAATAGCAGCAACAGGTAGATGGTTGCTACTCCAAAGAGCGCCGGAACCAATCGAATTGTTACCGTGTTAAGGCCGTAGGTATTCTGTGCCGACGGACCGAACAGAAACCTGAGTATCCACGGAATCATTGCTGAGAAGTAATAGAGGGTTGGTCCGTGGTAGTTAGCGGGATCGTAATGATAAAAGCCTTCTCGAACTAACCGAACCAGGAAGTTCCCATTGACGCCTTCATCGTGATGAAGCGGCACTAATTGGAGGTGATAGACGCGGAGAATTGTCGCCACTGCCAGAATTAACACACTCGCAACTCGCCACGCAGGCTCCGACAACTCTTCCTTTGAGGGCGCGCTATTGGCTTCGACACCTTTCGATTTCAACGACGGCACTCCTGAAGCGCGCTCTGGCTTATGGCGCCGTCTTGTATAGACTGTGGTCACCAACTTCTCCAACCTTTGGGAAGGACGAAAAGAACCTATCATTCACATTCATCGCATCACGTTCAAGCCTGCCCACCACGACATAGTCAATCTTGTAGTTGCTGATTAACTGTGCCGCATCGGGGGTGCCGGCATAGATTCGCTTGATGTCTTCCTGGCGTTGACCGAACTCCAGGCCGTGGGTCCAAATATGGCCTGGATAACCCATGAGTGATCGCCTGCCGGTAAGAAATACGGGAGTATTGTGAACTGGAGCGTGCACGATGAGTGATCGTGGGCCGGTCTTGTCCTTTACCATTTCAGCGAACTCGATCCCGTCTCGATTAAATATTTGATACTGCACCTGGCGAAAGGCAATGGAGCCGACATCCAAGGCGCCCGCGAGCGTCACGCTGACGAAGAGCATTGCCGCCAGTACTCGACTCCACTTACCGTGCTGCCAAAGTCGCGCCAGAAGGATCGCTACTAAAGGCGCGGACGCCATCCACCAGTAGAACAGTACTTTGATGTTGTCCCAGATCCAGGGTGCCAGCTTCATAATGTTTGGCACGATAAAGCAGACTGTAAACGGCAGAAAGAACAGCAGCAGTCGCCGTGGCACGAGATACTGCTCTTTGCTGCGCCAGAGTATTGCCGCAACAGTGAGCGGAATGAACAGCCCGCTGTTTTTGAACCAAAACCACAGTGTGTTTTCCTGGCCCCTATCCCAACCCAACTGCCAGGCGAAGAACGACTTTGCATCAACCGCGCTGCCGTGGGTAGACCAGTACATCTGCGGAAGAGCGATAACGGAAGCGACGAGGAAGAAAGTCAACCATTCACGCCAGCGCTGCTCGAACAGTGCAATGAGGGCACCAACCACCATCACTACAACAAAACTGTGCGCGTGCACGAGTGGTAGAAATCCGGCAATCACACCGGCTGCAATCATTCGATGTGTTGGGGCAACCTGGGAAAAAGGGTCAAAGGCAACGGATGGGCCCTTCTTCCTCTTCTTACTTTTTACTCCATCCTCATTTGCTGCCGTCGAATCACCGAGGTCGGAACCGGAATCTGCCTCGTTGCTTAGAGCAATCCACCACTGCGTAAACACAATTATGGCAAGTGGCAGGCCCAGCAAAATCCCTCGCTGCGGCAGCAAGAGTGAGGAGATCGCGTTGCCCCAGCGCCAGGTAGTCTGCGGGATTACAGTAAAAGACGGCGCCAGGTTTTCGAGTGCGCCAAACAGCCCGTTCTCATTCTCTTTCGCCTGGTTCCCGAGAAGGATCCACCCCAAGCCGCCATTAAAAAGGACAAGAAGAGGTGTAATGACGGCCGCCAGACGATCACGCAATAACTCCCAGGCCCAGCGATGCAGCAGTCCTACGAACGCTATTGCGAGCAGGAAATTTTCACTGAACATTGAATCGCGAAGACTGGCTCCGCAACGAACAAAGATCGCCGATACAAAATCGGTAAGAAAAGGATAAGTGAACCGGACGCCGGCGTAAGTCGGATCTTCGGGAGGAAAATTGTTTCCGAAGGCGAAGCCCGTGATAACGCTGAGATGGAACGGCAGGTCACCAAAATTGTTGAGCGCGCCAGTGTAAATCCCTTCCGGTAACTCAATCATGGCCCGACTAAAAACCTTCCAAAGTACAACAGCGGTAAGTAGATAGAAAACAACATACCCCAGTGGTGCTCTGGTCGGATGCATCAATGCGCGTCTGATTGAGCTTGTTGTCTCTTCAACTTGAGATCGCAACTGCTTCCGGCGTGTGGGGTTTCTCCAGATGAACGCAGTGGGAATAACGAGCACAAGAACTGTGAGCAGAATTGAAAGGGGGGTAAGCCCCAGGAATGAGGAAAGGATAAAACCAACCAGGCCCAAAGCCGCGAAACCGATACATGTTCCGGCACAAAGACGCGGAGCGAACGCTGTGCGTTCCTCGTAAAGATATGTGGCAACCGTGCCGCTGGCTATAGCCAGTGAAGCCAGCGCAAGCGAGATGATCATGCACAGTGAGACAGACTACTGACAGTCGGCTCTTTGAGAGGATTATACAGGATTCGAGCACGACCCGACGTGCTTCTTGAAGCTAAACGAAACCTTAAGCGAATGCCGGCAGCCATGTTGCGCAGACTCTTAATATCAGTTAGTTTCAAAGAAGAGAGGTCCAAAGACAGATGCTACGTGCAGGCATTGTTGGCTTACCCAACGTCGGCAAGTCAACGCTCTTCAATGCGCTAACCGCGCAGACTGCAGCGGTGGCCGCAAATTATCCGTTCGCGACTATTGAACCCAACGTAGGCATTGTACCCGTGCCGGATGAGCGGTTGGAGCCGCTGGCTAAGCTTGTGAAGACCGAGACGATCATTCCGGCGACAGTAGAGTTTCTGGACATCGCCGGGTTGGTGCGCGGCGCCTCAAAGGGGGAGGGACTGGGAAACCAGTTTCTCGCAAACATACGCGAGACGGATACGGTCGTCCAGGTCGTCCGATGTTTTGAAGACGAAAGCGTCATTCATGTCGAAGGGTCAGTTGATCCGCGGCGCGACATAGAAACAATCCAGATAGAGTTAGCCCTCGCTGACCTTGCGACCGTAGAACGACGTCGCGAAAAGGCGCAAAAGAATGCCAAAGCAGGAGACAAAACGGCACGCGCCGAACTCACCGTGCTCGACCGCCTCCAGCAGGTTTTGGGACAGGGACAATCCGCACGAACAGCGAAGCTCAGTGATGACGAGCTGGCCCTGGCGCGAAGTTTCTATCTCTTAACAATGAAACCCACGATCTACGCCGCAAACGTGAACGAAGCAACGCTGTTGAATCCACAAGATAATCCAGGGGTTCGGACCGTGTATGAGATCGCTGAAAGAGAGGCAGCGGAGTGTGTCGTCATTTGTGCTCAACTGGAGGCTGAATTGGTGGCCCTGCCACCTGCTGAACGCGTGGATTATTTGTCTTCTCTAGGAGTGGCAACCAGCGGTGTCGATCGACTTATCAAAAGCGCTTACCATCTGTTGGGACTGATGTCATTCTTGACGGCGGGCGAGAAAGAGGTTCGCGCATGGACCATTCCGCAGGGGACGCGTGCTCAGCAAGCGGCGGGAGTAATCCACTCAGACATCGAGCGAGGATTCATTCGTGCCGAAGTGGTTAATTATAATGACCTGATAAGCGCAGGTTCGTATGCAGCCGCACGTGAGAAGGGACTACTAAGATTGGAAGGCAAGGATTACATGATGCGAGAGGGCGATGTGGTCCATTTTCGCTTTGCCGTTTAACGCGGTACCATCTCGCCCCAACGAAATTGACTCGAGAGCTTATCGCAGCAAGGCCCTGATGCCGACAAGGAGCAGGTATCCCACGGCGATTATGACTGCCAACTTGATCAACATTATGGCAATGCCGAAGAGCACTTTCAAAATGCCCAGGGTGACGCCGGCTGCTGTAAGCACAATTGGGACGCCAATAGCGAACACAAAAATGCCTAGCAGTATCATTCCTACAATTCGAAGAACATCCTTTGCTTCTTTCATGACACACTCTCCCAACTCATTTGGTGGTTCTACCTTATCAAAATATCCGCTAATGTGCTGCCTTCAGTAATACGAACGGCCAACCTTAACCGTTCCGTCGAAAATCTGCCGTTTTGGCCAGTAGAATTAGATAAAATCTCAGCCAAATTGCTTAGATACCGCAAGACCCCGAATATGCGCAATTCCAAGTCGCCTGTTCCGTGAGTTTGGGTGATAATTATACACAGGCATGGCTCGGTCAACTACAGGTAATCTCTTCGAAGAAGCTGTTCAGCCTTTGGCGGTGGACAGTTCGGCGCCGCTGGCTGAGCGTATGCGGCCGCGCTCCCTGGCGGAGTTTATGGGTCAGAGCCATCTCGTCGCTGAAGGTCGTATTCTCAGGCGGCTACTCGAGGGCAAGGCAAATCTACCTTCACTGATTCTCTGGGGGGCACCCGGGACAGGCAAGACGACCCTAGCGCGACTTCTGGCAGAGAAAACGAGCGCCCGTTTTGTGGCACTATCAGCGGTGTTTTCCGGCGTAAAGGATCTGCGCGAGGCGATCGCCGATGCTCGTCACGAGCAAAAGTTCGGCAGGCGAACGATTCTTTTTATCGACGAGATCCACCGTTTCAACAAGGGGCAGCAGGACGCACTGTTGCATGCAGTGGAAAACGGCACAATCACACTAATTGGGGCAACCACTGAGAATCCATCATTCGAAGTGACCGGGGCGCTACTTTCACGCTGTCGCGTGCTCGTCCTTAATCCACTCGAACCGGAGGAGGTGATTGCCATTCTGGAGCGAGCCCTGGCCGATGCTGACCGCGGCCTCGGGAACCTCCAGCCGGAAATCTCCGCCGAGCTAATTCAGATATTGGCGACCTCTTCGGGAGGGGACGCGCGTGTTGCGCTGGCTGAACTTGAGGCAGCTGTGGAATCAACGAAGCCTAACAAGGAAGGCCACCGCGCCATCACTAAAGAAGTTGTGAGGGAAGCGCTTGGCCGCGCTCACTATGCCTATGACAAGGGTGGTGAGGAGCATTACAATCTTGCTTCGGCATTGATCAAGTCGTTACGAAATTCCAACGTCGACGCCTCTCTTTATTGGCTGGCCCGAATGATCGAAGGCGGCGCCGACCCGGTCTTTATTGCACGCCGGCTCTGCATCCTTGCGTCGGAAGACATCGGGCTCGCTGACCCTCAGGCCATGGTGCAGGCGGCCGCAGCCGCTCAGATCGTGCAGCTCATTGGCTTACCCGAGGGTTTGTTTCCGCTTTCACAAGCCACCATCTATTTGGCTCGTGCGCCCAAGTCCAATGCTGTGCTGCGGGCTTATGGGGCGGCGGTAAAGGATGCCATGGAGACAGCCCGAGAACCGGTTCCGTTGCACTTGCGAAACGCGGTGACGCCTTTGATGAAACTCGTTGGGTACGGTCAGGGTTATCGCTATGTGCACAGCGATGCGGCGGCAAAGGACGAAATGGAGTGTTTGCCCGAACGCTTGCGTGGTCGCAAGTATTATGAAGGTCAGGAGTAGAGAAGACTATCCCCGAGATCAAGGGTTTAGCAATGGCGACAATTTCCACGAAATCGAATAGAGAGTTGGCGTTCCTTCACGACCTCTTTGTGGCGACTGATTGGGGCGAGAGATTTTCCTCACTAGTCGACGAACAAGTTGAGCTACCGGAAAAGGGCGAAGCCCTCTATCTAGTTTGCGGAACCGGCGGACATGCAGTTGCGCTGCAAGAGCAAGCGGGCGAGGAGTTAAAGTTCATCGGCGTCGACGAAAACCACGAATATATCGAGTTGGCCCGCGCCAAAGCGATGGCAACCGACCTACCGGCCGAATTTTCGCAGGGACAGGTTGACTCTCTCTCGTTTAAAGAAAATAGATTCGACCTGGTCGTCGGAGATGCTTCGCTGATCGCGCCACGACGCGTGAGCAGAATGCTGGAAGAGATGATCCGAGTCGCAAAGGCTGCGTCCACGGTGGCCTTCTATCTGCCTACCGCATCCAGCTTTGGTGAATTCTTCTCCATCTATTGGGAGGCCCTGCATAATTGCGGCCTGATCGACCACGAGGCTGATGTTGAACACTTGATTACTGAACTGCCAACAACTTCACAGGTTAAGGAATTTGCTCAGACCTCTGGCCTTGAAGATGTCCTTTCCTCAACGCGAATCGAAGAGTTTGATTACGAATCTGGGGAAGCCTTTCTTAAGTCGCCCTTAATCTCCGACTTTCTGATGTTGGGCTGGCTTAATTCAGTTCCCAAAGAATCTCAAGAGCTGGTAGCCGGCGAGATTGCGCGCATCATAAATGAAGAGCGGCATGAAGCGGAGTTTGCCTTGACTGTGAAGGCGACCTTAATCGTGGGTCGGAAGAGCCGAAGCAATTAGCACGTGGCGTGTCGGAAAGAGGAGTCTGGAGGCGCCGATCTCACTTCTCCTTCAGTTCCGGGGGTTCCTTTTCACCTTCGTCCAGGCCTTCCTTAAAAGCTCGCTTACTCTGTCCCAGAGCTTTTGCAAGCTGCGGCAGCCTTGTGGCGCCAAAAAGAAGGACAATAACCACTGCGATCACGATAAGCTCGGGAGTTCCCAGCCCCCCAATTGCTAAAAATGTTTCACTCATAAAGTACCTCTTTTGGGTGGGGGCAAGCTGTCAGAGTATTTCCTACTCGCCATTGTTCGATTCGTAAAAGAGATATTTCCTCCACGTTTCATCTGCTCGCCCTAGATAACGCATGATTTGCCGGTTCACATGCAATGAAAAACCGCGTGGCCGTCGCAATAAGTGCATACTCGACTCTTCCGGGGTGCGGTTTCCCTTTCGATGATTGCAACGCTTACAGCAGGCTACCAAATTATCCCACGTCGACTCTCCTCCACGCGAGCGGGGCAACACGTGGTCCAGGGTCAGGTCGGAGGGAGGATATTGCCTGCCGCAGTACTGGCAGGTGGAATGGTCCCGCAAAAGGATATTCTTTCGGGACAACGAGCGTCTCTCAAAGGGGATGTGGATGTACTCTGTCAACCGGATTACTGCGGGCGCATGAATCGACAGTTTTGCAGAGTGCAGCATATGGCCATTGCGCTCTTCGACGCGCGCAACTCCCTTAAAGATCATCACCACTGCGCGCCTTTCGGTGCACACATTGATGGGCTCAAACGAGGCATTTAGTACTAAAACGCGGCCGTTCATACGAAGCTTGATATTACGCGAGCGCTGGAGAGAGTGTCAAAATCTATTGGCCGGGGGTGCCGGTCCCGGTCTGGTTTTGATGCCGGTGGCCGCATCGCGATTGCCTGGAACGGTTTAGCAACGACCAGTAGGCCTAAGTGATGCGGGAGAACTCATCTGTCGCCTCTACCAGGGCGCTAACAATGCCGGGCTCGGTGGCCGAATGACCGGCGTCGGGTATTATCCGCAGGGTGGCTTCCGGCCAGGCCCGGTGTAAGTCCCACGCGCTCATCGCCGGAGCGACCACATCGTAGCGACCTTGCACAATCACGGCGGGCAGGTGCCTTATCTTGCCTATGTTCTCGAGCAGGTAGTTCTCAGTCTCAAAGAATCCGTTATTGACAAAGTAATGACATTCAATTCTCGCTACGGCCAGAGCAGTGTGAGGTTCCGCAAAATGGTCTATTAGACTTTGATCCGGCAGAAGCTTTAAAGTGCTTGCTTCCCAGACAGACCATGCTCGAGCGGCTGCGAGTCGTACGCTTTCATTATCGCCAACCAGACGGCGATGGTAAGCAGCGAGCATGTCACCACGCTCGGCCTCAGGAATAATGCTCACGTAATGTTCCCAAAAGTCGGGAAATATCGCGCTCGCCCCGGCACCTTCCTGATAGAACCAGCTGATCTCGTGTGGCCGGCAGAGAAAGATCCCGCGCAATATCAAGGCCTTTACTCGTTCCGGATGCGTCTCCGCATAAGCCAGAGCCAGAGTGCTGCCCCAGGATCCGCCAAACACCAGCCAGCGCTCGATACCCAGCGACTCGCGTAGCTGCTCTATGTCAGCTATCAGGTGCCAGGTGGTATTCTCTTCCAGGCTTGCGTGCGGCGTGCTTTTTCCGGCGCCACGCTGGTCGAACAACACCGCGTGATAGGTGTCAGGGTTGAAGAACTGGCGATATTCCGGGATAAGTCCTGCACCCGGCCCCCCATGAAGGAATACTGCGGGCTGCCCTTTCGGGTTGCCACACCGCTCATAATAGAGTTCATGTACGGCCGAGACCCTAAGCCTTCCAGTATTGAATGGTTCCAATGGGGAATACAAAGATTTCATTGCGACCATGATACACGACTTTGGGTTACAGGACTTCTTTACGAAAAGCTCGCTCGAGCAATCGTCAGGACGAAGACTTCCTTCGCACCTGCGGAGAGCAACGTATCGGCACACGAAGAGACTGTGGCGCCCGTAGTATAGACATCGTCTACGAGTAAAATTCGCTCGTCTGAAATGAGCCGCGGGTAAATTACCGCAAATGCCTTTTCAACGCTCGCGCGCCGCGCGTGGGCACTCATGCCGGCACGATAACGTTCTGAATGGGCCACACGAATCAAGGTCGTCTCATCGAGCGGCAGCCCTGTCACGCGAGAAAGCTCTCGCGCCATCACCGCGGCTTGATTAAACCCTCGCGACTTTTCCCGCCGGGGATGAAGTGGAACGGGAATTATTCGTGTTGCCCGGGTCAGCGGTACGCGCTTTTGAGTTGTTAAAAGCAGCCCGGTCAGGCGAGCAGAAATGTAGGGCCGATGTTTGAGAGAAAGCACGGAAGCCCGCAGCGCGCCTGCGTACGCTCCGCAGGCGCGCGCTGCCGAGAAGGCATGCAAGTCACACCGCCGGCAGCTCACCTCCTCGGGCTTTACCTCTGTCAAACCCTGGCGGGAAAGTTCGCCGCACTTCCAACAGAACGTCTCATCATCATGAAAAAGGCGTGTCTCGCGCCAGCAGTTAGTGCAGGCAATTCCATCTGCCCGCGACTCGACGCTTTGGCCGCAGATTGCACATGCCTGCGGATAGAGAATTGCAAACGCGGCATCGTAAAGCTGACTGAAGGTACTTGTGAGGAACATCTGAGAAGGACAAATGGATCCGCAGATTACGCAGATTATATGAATTTACATAAATTTATGCTCATGACCGGTTACTGCACCAACTTAATGAGGCAGCATTATTTGTTCACCGGACGAGAGGGAATCCAATTCAACTTCATCCAGGGTGAGGTTCGGTGTCTTAAAAAATCCGCGAAATCATTGGCCAGAATTCGCTAGTCCTCGTCTTCACTCAATAAACCGCGTTCATGTAGATCCTGACAACGCATGCAATGGCGAGCCCAGGGAACCGCATCCAGTCGCTTGTCGGGCAGCACTTCCCCGCACCTTACGCACTTTCCGTAATCACCGTCTTCAATTCTTTCCAACGCCTCATCAATAAGATTCAGCAACTGGCGGTCATTATCTGACATGGAAACGAGCAGTTCTTTTGTGTAGGCGTTGGCCGCCATGTCCGCGGGATCCTGGGTCGCTTCAGCATCGCGTTCCCGGCTGTAAAGTTCAGCCTGCTGTACCTGGCCGACCAAACTCTCGCGGCGATTCAACAACTTGTCGCGAAATACTTTTACTCGTCTTTTATCCATGATTCGTTGAATCCTCCACTCCCCAACCGGATGATTAGCACTGGCAGCACTGTGGGAGCCAAAAGGCGCTCATCACTTTTGGTACGGCAGGCCGCGCACGATTGTATAGGCACGGTACAACTGTTCGAGCAACACTACTCGCGCCATCTCGTGCGTGAACGTCAAACGCGAAAGCGACCAGTGATGACCAACTTTGCGTCTGAGGTCCGGAGAAACACCACCGGCTCCGCCAACAATAAAAACAACCTCCTTAACGCCCTTGTTCTCCCATCGTTTTACCTGTTCAGCCAATTCCCACGAACTCCACTGGGTACCCTCAGAATCAAGCAAAACCCAGTAATCACCGGGACGAAGCCGGTCTGAGATGCGTTTTGATTCCAGTTCGATGCCTGCTTTCGTCTCGATATTACCTGCATCGCGCACTTCGATTACTTCAAAGCGAACAAAATGGCGCAGGCGCTCGAGATAATCGCTGGCCAGAGCCTGCAGGTGCGCATTCTTGATTCTTCCTGGCCAAACGGCTTGAAAGTGCATCTGTTATCGCAAGGATGAAGCCAAGAAAACTATTCCTTTCAGTTAATCTGTCATCCCTTCTCCAACCGCGCGAGTCGTTCGTAAAGGTTTTTACGACTGATGCCCAGAATCCGCGCCGCCTCGGTCTTGTTGCCATTGGTTGCTACCAGGGTATCAGCCACATACTCCGCTTCGACCTCTGCCAACGATTGTGGTCGTTTCCGGCGACGATGCAGTTGGACCGCCGCCCGAAGGGAATCCGGCAGATCTTCGGACTCAATCCGCTTGCCGCTGGAAACAATCACTGCGCGTTCAATCAGGTTTGCCAGTTCCCGAACATTGCCGGGAAAATCGTATTCCTTCAATTGCGACAGTGCGCTCGATGCAATGCTGCCCACCGGCCGGCCATGCTTAGCGGCATAGGAGGTTACAAACGATTGGGCCAATTTCGGCAGATCGGCAGCTCTTTGCCGCAGCGGTGGTACTTGAATCTGCACCACGTTGAGCCTGTAGTACAAATCTTCGCGAAAATCGCGACGCCGTACCGCTTCTTCCAGGTTTACATTCGTCAAAGCAATCAATCGCGCATCTACCTTGATGGTGCGCCGGCCGCCAAGGCGCTCGAATTCCCGTCTCTCGATCACGCGCAGTAATTTTGCCTGCGAGTCAGTTGAGAGATAAGCAATCTCATCGAGAACAAGACTGCCATGGTGGGCCGCCTCGAGGCGACCAGGTTTCGCCTCGGCCGCTCCGGTAAAAGCCCCTCGTTCGTAGCCAAAGAGCTCGGCTTCCAGGAGGTCACTTGGCAGAGTGGCGCAATCGATCTTAACGAAAGCCTGCGCCGCACGGCGAGAATGCGAGTGAATAAACATGGCGAGCGCATCTTTACCGACCCCCGATTCACCCGTTACCAGCACATTGGCATCAGTGGCTGCAACCCGTTTGGCCAACCGGACCGCCTCGGCCATCAGCTCTGACTGCGCAACGATCTCTATCACGATTCACTTCTCAAAGAACTGCCACTATCATCCTCCAGGTTTGAAGGCAGGTCGACGCGTTTCGAACTTCGCCAGAGACGTTCCAGGTCGTAAAACTTGCGGGCCTTGTCTTCAAAGACATGAACGATGAAATCGCCAAAATCGAGCAGAATCCACTCCGCATTCTTGTAGCCTTCGACGCGAGCCGGTGGCGACCCGGCGAGTTTCAGCGTTTCAAAGACAGCGTCGGAGATCGCTTGCACCTGACGTTCGTTGGTGCCGCTCGTAATCACAAAATAATCGGTAAAACTTGCCACCTCGCGCAGGTCGAGAACAACGGTGTTAACAGCCTTCTTCTCGCTCGTTGCACGCAATGCAAGAAGAATGCGGGGATCGAGTTCAAAAACAGATTCAGTCTTCTGCACCTGCTTGAGCGGAGGACGGCTAGTGTTCGCCGGATGTAACGATTGTTCTTTGGCAATTGAGTTATGCTTCATTCGAAATTCTTGTAGAGTGTGTACTTCAATATATAGTCGGCAACCGGCGGTGGAACGACTTTTAGCAAATCATCTTTACGGTCGGCGCGCGCGAACTGCCGAATCTCAGTGGCAGATACATCAATCCTAACGATGTCAGTCAGAAAGATAAGTTTAGCTGCGGAACTATCAATTGTCTGAAGTGCCTCGGAACGGCTCGCGCCCTGCAGATCCACAATGCGTTCTGCTACTGAGGGCTTGATGTGGCCCAGCTCGATGGGATAACCGGGGCGCGTCACAACAATATGACTGGCCATTGACATCAATTGTTCCCACTCCCGCCAGGACGTAATTTCCAGCCATGAATCGGAGCCCATCAGGAAAAAGAGTCGCGCTGAGGTTCCGAATTGCGCTTGAAAAAACGCCAAAGTATCAACTGTGTATCGACGATCTGGCTCCTCGAGTTCAAAGGTCGAAACCTTCAGCCGTGCACTATCTTGAGTGGCAAGGGCCAGCATTGCGTAGCGATGCAAAGGCGCTGTCACCTTTTGCTCCAGCTTGTGAGGAGCGTGCTGGGCCGGCACAAAAAGTAGTTCATCAATGTCAAACAACTCGGCCACGTGTTTTGCGGTTTCAAGATGTCCCAGATGAACTGGATCAAACGTGCCACCATAAATCGCAATACGTTTTAGTCTTCGGTCCATTGAGCTCTGGGATCCAGGCCAGTCGCTTCTAAACTGCTAGTTCGAGATTGGCGTCATCTCCCGCCATCTCACTCAATCGAACCAGCTTCACACCAACGCCCTTCACCAGATCCCGAACTCCCTGGTTTGCCACTGAGGAGATGGCATAAAACTCCCTGCCGTCGCTTTCCGCAGCTTTTCTCAGGTTTTCCAGTCGTTCTGGTTGATCGAGAGCATCAATCTTGGTGGCTACGACAATCTGCTGCCGTGAGGCCAGCGCCGGGCTGTATGCGGCCAATTCCCGGTTAACCGTGCGGTAATCACCAACGGGATCGCGTCCACTTGCTGATGATACGTCAACCAGATGAAGCAACAACTTGGTTCTCTCGACGTGACGCAAGAAGCGGTCGCCGAGACCTGCACCCTGATGTGCGTTCTCGATCAAGCCCGGGATATCAGCGATTACGAAGGTTCGAAAATCACCCAGGTCAACCACACCCAGGTGTGGCTCAAGGGTCGTGAACGGGTAATCTGCAATCTTGGGTTTTGCAGCTGAGACCGTTGAAATGAAAGTAGATTTTCCCGCGTTTGGAAAACCTACCAGCCCGACATCCGCTAACAATTTCAATTCCAGTTGCAGGTCGCGTTCTTCGCCGGCCCCTCCATTCTGATGGTATCGCGGCGCTCGATTGGTGGCAGTCGTGAAATGGGCGTTTCCAAAGCCTCCGCGACCCCCTCGCGCCGCGAGCCAGCGTGTACCATCGGCGGCTAGATCCTTGAGTAATTCGCCGGAAGCTGAATCAAAGATCTGAGTCCCTACAGGGACTTTAATAATCAAGTCCTGGCCATCGCGGCCGGCGCGATTAGACCCTTCGCCATGCTTCCCGCGACCAGCAATGTGTTCGGGGTTATACCGAAGGTGAAGCAACGTGTTGAGAGAAGTGTCGGCAATGAACCAGACATCGCCACCTCGGCCACCGTCGCCACCGGAAGGGCCACCCCGCGGCACAAACTTTTCTCGGCGAAATGCCGTGACGCCGTTCCCACCGTCCCCCGCTTGCACGTGAATCTTCGCACGATCAATAAACATAAAACTGAAAGCGACGCCCCGGGCGCTCTACTCATTAGGCTCAGGCGTCGCATAACTGGACAAAAATTTGCTTAAACTTTCATGCGGAAGATGCTTGCTCAACGGGGTAGACACTTATGAATTTGCCCATCCTTCCCTTGTTTTCAAACTTCACAATCCCATCGACCAGCGCGAAAAGAGTATCGTCCTTGCCACGGCCGACATTCTTTCCGGGTTTCCATTTTGTACCCCGCTGGCGAGCGAGAATATTCCCGCCAACCACTTGCTCGCCGCCAAACTTTTTGAGACCCAATCTCTGGGCTGACGAGTCGCGGCCATTACGAGAGGAACCAACTCCCTTTTTGTGTGCCATGAATAAAATTTTCGATTTTCGATTGCCGATTGCGTGTTTAGATCGCGCAATTCAAAACTCGATCCCCCTCCTACGAAATAGAATCTATTTTGACAGCAGTAAAAGGCTGTCGGTGCCCTTGCGTGCGTTTGTAATGCTTTCGTCGCTTCTTTTTGAACACCAACAGTTTTTGTTCCCGCCCATGCTCAATAACTGTGGCAGAAACTTTAGCCGCTCCCACCACAGGAGTAGCCTCTTCTCCATCCCCGGATGTAAGCAAAGCGTCTAGCTCAATCGATTTCCCGACCTCGGCATCCACCAGGGGGATTCGAACAGTAACCCCCTTTTCCACCACAAACTGTTTGCCGCCCGTCTTTATGATTGCGTATGGCATGTGTTTAGTCCTCTCAGGCCGATTCTGTTGGTACAGAAATCAATTATTATAAACGTCTCACGATCAATACGGCAACCACCCGGAGACCTAGACGGCGCTGGCGACTACCTCGCCGAAGTTTCTCGTTCCTTTGCCTCCGTTCTGCATCAGGAAAGTCTCCATGAAACTGGTGGAGAAGTTTCCGGCGCGAAACTTTGGGTCATCCATAATCTTCAAGTGCAAAGGAATCGTGGTCTTGATCCCTTCCACCACCATTGCCTCGAGGGCCCGCTTCATCCGCGCAATAGCCAGTTCTCGCGTTCGGGCGTGAACGATGACCTTCGCGATGAGGGAATCATAGAATGGCGGGACTGAATAACCCGAGTAAACATACGTGTCCACGCGCACACCGGGTCCACCAGGTAGATTGAAGGCCGTAATTAACCCCGGTGATGGCGCAAAGGTCTCTGGATTTTCCGCGTTGATCCGGCACTCGATGGCGTGTCCTACAATGAGCAAATCATCCTGCGTGTAACCAAGAGTTTCTCCTTCGGCGATCCGGATTTGATTGCGCACAATGTCGGCGAGAGTAACCATCTCAGTGACGGGATGCTCGACTTGTATACGTGTATTCATCTCCATGAAATAGAACTTGTTGTCCTTGTCCAGGAGAAATTCCACTGTACCCGCGCTCGCGTAGCCCAGTTTATTGCACGCTGCAACCGCCGCGTTCCCCATCTCACTTCTCAATTCGGGCGATAGCACGGGAGAGGGAGCTTCTTCCAACAGCTTCTGATGACGTCGCTGAATAGAACACTCTCGTTCGCCCAGATGGATACAGTTTCCGTACTCATCTGCCAGCACCTGGATCTCGATGTGGCGAGGTTCTTCCAGGAACCGCTCAATGTAAACGCTGCCATCCTTAAAAGCCGCCGCTGCTTCGGTGGACGCAGTCTCAACTGCGGTGTTCAATTCTGATTCCGCGCGAACGATGCGCATGCCCCGCCCACCACCACCAGCCGCAGCTTTCACAATGACAGGAAAACCAGTCTCGCGCGCCACTTGCAATGCCTCCCCAGGGGAACCGATTGGTTCAGAACTGCCGGGAACAATAGGGATTCCGGCCTCTTTCATCGCACGCCGCGCCTCTACCTTATCGCCCATGAGGCGGATGATTGCTGCAGATGGACCAATGAACTTGATATTGCAGGCTTCGCAGATTTCCGCGAAATAAGACGACTCCGCCAGAAAACCATAGCCGGGATGAATAGCGTCAACATTAAAGATTTCGGCGGCGCTGATTATGGCCGGAATGTTGAGATAGCTCTGTGCAGAAGGAGCCGGACCAATACAGGCGGCCTCATCCGCAAAGCGCACGTGTAGGGAGTCGCGATCGACATCGCTGTGAACGGCGACGGTGCGAATACCCATCTCTTTGCAGGTCCAGATGATTCGGCAGGCAATCTCGCCCCGGTTGGCGATAAGGATCTTCTTGAATTTTCGGTTGGCAGTGTCCATTCTTGGCTGGGCCGTCTAAAGTGTAACGTCCAATGTCCTTTCCCAACACAAGCTGTGGTCTTGCGCGCATGCGCGCAAGATGACAGCTTGCGTTACATTAGATCCGGGAATTGGACATTGGACGTAGGATTGCGAATTGCGGATTTCGGACTGCGGATTTGAAATCCGAAATGCGCAATTCGCAATCCGCAATTCTACGGATACCTGCTACTTCTTGATACCGAACAGCGGTTGTCCATATTCGACAGGCTGTCCGTTCTCGACGTATATCTTCGTTAACTCGCCGAATGTTTCTGCCTGAATCTCATTCATCAATTTCATCGCCTCAATAATGCAGACGACGGTGTCGGGTTCTACATAACTACCAATCCTTACAAATGCATCTGCAGCCGGCGATGGCGCGCGATAGAATGTGCCGACTATTGGCGACGTGATGATGTGTAGATCCTGATCCTCGGAGGCGGCTGTTTCCGCGCGCGCTCCCGGATGCGCTGGCGCCGTTAGTGCTACAGACTTTGGTTGGATGGGTGATTTGCGAGTGCCAGCTACCAATTCAGGAGAGGTTTCTGCTGTCAGTAACGGTTCTGCCTCCACGTCGGCGGCGCCGGGATATGCATCCCGCCGTACACGAACGCGAAACCCAGCCTTTTCCAGTTCAAATTCTGCCAGACTGTTCTCTTTAATAAGAGCGATGAGTTCGCGTAACTCATCCATATTTATCGATGCGTCAGGGCGGCCGGTCCGATTTCGGTGTCTCCGGCGACCACGTCGCTCGAGCGGCCCTTCGCCTTCCTGTCGGTCAGGCGCGATAGCTTGTCCCTGGTGATCGCTCATCTGTTTTTTTGCGCTCATCCGCTGTGATTGCTAGCAGGACTTTTCAAATGTCCCCAACAAGCCATCAGCCCCAAAAGACCTGGTCCTTCGACGCCGCTGGTCAATTGGGGCTTTGCTGACCGGGCGAACGCTACCTGAGCCCTCGCTAAGGTTGCATGCCAACTATGGTTCTTTGTCCTCTGCCGACGCGTCTGTTTCAGCGGTTCCGGGCGCTTCCTTCGCTTCACTCTGGGTTTCAACTTCTTCGACGGTTCCGCGAGCTTCCACTTTCTCCGACGGCTTCGTTCCGCGACGCCGACTCTCGGTTGTTCTCTTTTTCTTAGAGGCCGCCGCTTTTCGTTTCTTTGCTGACTCGAGCGCTTCACGCTCGCGCGGATTATCGACGAGCTCGATAATTGCCAGTTCGGCGTTGTCACCTTCACGGCGGCCAAGCTTTAATATTCGCGTGTAACCGCCCGGCCGGTCCTCATAACGCTTACCAAGGTCATCAAACAACCGTTTCAACGCGGCCACGCCGGCTGTGCGTGGCAGCCGCAACTGTCCGCGCTTTCCGGTGAGAGACGTCTGCTGCGTGTTGCCCGCATGAAAAAAGCCCGCGGCCTGCCGCCTCAAATGCAGAGCGCGTGCATCGTCTCCATCCAGGTTTTGCGCCTTCCGCGAGAGCGTAATTGCCCGCTCAACGAATGGTCTGAGCTCCTTTGCCTTCGGCAACGTAGTAACGATTCTCTCGTCTCGCGAGTTAATGAGCGAAATCGCCAGATTGCGAAGCATCGAAATGCGATGTTCAGTAGTTCTGCCAAGTTTACGATGTGCCTTTAAGTGCCGCATGGTCCTTGTCTATGCCAACTCTACTATTATCCGCTGCGCTGAAATTCTTACTGTTCCTCAACTCCTTCAAAATCTGAGATGTCGGCTCCGTCTCGACCGCCCGACCCTGGTATGGGATTGCCCTGTTCATCAAACTCCATCCCAAAGTCCAGGCCCATCCCGTTGAGTATCTCCTTAATCTCGTTTAACGACTTCTTGCCGAAATTCTTGGTGGCAAGCATTTCTCGCTCAGTGCGTTGAACAAGATCCCGAATCGTTCGAATGTCGGCGTTCTTCAGACAATTGTAAGAACGGACTGACAACTCGAGTTCATCGACAGACCGATCGAGTTGATCGTTTCTGGGCAATGGCGGGCGCTCCATCTTGGAGTAAGCAAAGTCATCGGTGTCCTCTTCGAAATTGATGAAGATCGACATGTGGTCCTTGATCAACTTCGCTGCCAAGCCTATCGAATCTTCCGGCTTCACAGATCCATCGGTCCAAACGTCGATGGTGAGTTTGTCAAACTCGGTATTCTGGCCCAACCGGGCGGCCTCTACTGTGTAATTAACCTTTTTTACCGGCGTATGCACAGAGTCGATTGGTATGTAGCCCAGCGATAGATCCTCATCAAAGTTTCGATCGGCTGAGACGTAACCGCGTCCGCGCTTCAATCTCATTTCCACGCGCAACGATCCGCCATCACTTACCGTGGCGATATGCACTGTGGGATCTAGGATTTCAACGTCGGCATCGGTTTCAATATCGGCGGCTGTAACCTCACCCGCGTCCTCTTTGGCAATTCTGAGAGTCTTCGACTCATTGCCATGCAATTTAAACGGCACCTGTTTGAGATTAAGAATCACATCTGTGGCGTCCTCAACCACACCCTTAATTGACGAGAACTCGTGCTCGACGCCTTCGATCTTTACGGCAGTTATGGCGGCGCCCTCGATTGAAGACAGCAGAGCGCGGCGCAAAGAGTTGCCTACTGTCGTCCCGAAGCCGCGTTCGAAGGGTTGGGCAGAAAAACGACCATAACGTTCGGTTAGTGTTTCCGCGTCAGCCGCCAGACGGCGAGGCATCTGAAAACCAGTCCAGAGATTATTTTGATCCATTGCCATAGCTTTTTGGTCCCAGTTAGAAATGCTGTTGGCCCGCAACCTCTAGCTCGCTCGGGAGCCGGCCCGGGCGTACTCTACTTGCTGTATAGTTCGACAATAAGTTGTTCGTTAATAGACCGGTCGATATCGTCGCGCGCCGGCAAACTCGTGACGCGAGCGGTCATGTCGCCGCCGTCCTGGGCGATCCACGACGGGCGTCCTCGGCCCGAGGCAGTTTGCCATGCACCTTCGATGTGGGGGTTTTTGCGACTGGCCTCTCTAACGCTAATCACATCGCCGGGCTTCATCTGATAAGAAGGAATGTCAACCTTTCTAGTATTCACCAGCACGTGGCCGTGGTTCACGAGTTGACGTGCCTGCCGGCGCGAGGTTGAAAAACCCGCCCGATAGACTGCGTTATCCAAACGGCGTTCCAGCAGGAACAACAGGTTCTCACCCGTAATCCCTTTCATGCGCGCAGCCCGCTCGAAATAGTTGCGGAATTGTCCTTCGAGGATGAAGTAAATGCGCTTGACCTTCTGCTTTTCGCGCAGCTGCTGGCCGTAGCCGACCAGCGCTTTGCCACGCCGCAAGGAGTTGCCATGCTGTCCGGGCGGCTGTGTGCCACGCTTTTCAATCGGGCAGGAAGGCTTGTAACACCGGTCGCCTTTGAGAAAAAGTTTTGCACCTTCACGGCGGCACAAACGGCACACCGCATCTCTATACCTAGCCAACTGTTTTCTGCCTCCAGTCTGTTAGACGGAAAAGTTTACAGGCCGCGCCATTGGGCAGTGACCCTTCATCCTTTAGGTTAATTACATTGCCGATTGCCAATCGGCAATCGCAAATCTAAACTCTGCGGCGCTTAGGCGGCCGGCAACCGTTATGGGGAATCGGTGTCGTATCCCGAATCGTCGTCACTCTGATGCCGGCATTGGCTATGGCCCGTATTGCCGACTCGCGCCCGCCGCCCGGACCCTTAACGCGAACTTCGCATTGCTGCATCCCCGCCTCGTGCGCCTTACGAGCCGCTTCATACGCTGCCTGCTGAGCGGCAAAGGGAGTGCCCTTCCGCGAGCCGCGAAAACCGCGAGCACCGGCGGATGATTGAGCAATCAAATTGCCTTCCAGGTCGGTAATTGAAATCATCGTGTTGTTAAATGACGCTGCAATGTGCGCAACACCGACCGGCACATTCTTCTTCTCTTTTTTCCGAAAAACTTTCTTTTTGCCGCCAGCTTTTGCCATAACTTATAGGTTGTTAGTTGTCAGTGGTAGTCAATTCAATGACGGCCAAGTTATTTCTTACCTGGAGCCTTCTTCTTGGCGATTGTTGCGCGGCGCGGTCCCTTACGGGTGCGCGCGTTGGTATGTGTACGTTGGCCCCGAACCGGCAACGAACGGCGGTGTCGCAAGCCGCGGTAACAACCAATGTCCATCAAACGCTTGATGTCCATCTGGATCCGCTTACGCAAGTCACCTTCGATTTCGCCCTGAGCTTCGAGGATTGCGCGAATCCGACTCAACTCGTCTTCACTCAAATCCTTAACGCGGGTATCGAGATTGACACCTGCTTCCACCAGGATCGAGTTTGCCCGCGAACGACCAATTCCATAAATGTAAGTAAGCCCGATCTCGGTCCGCTTGTTGGGTGGAAGATCGACGCCAGCTACACGTGCCATTACAACTCTTCTCCTATCCCTGACGCTGCTTATGTTTTGGGTTGGTGCAGATCACTCGCACCACGCCTTTGCGGTGGATGATCTTGCACTTGTCGCACATTTTCTTTACCGAAGCACGAACTTTCATCTCACTATACCAACTCCTCGCCGGAGAACTGCTACTTGTAGCGGTAAGTAATTCTGCCGCGATTCAGATCATAAGGTGATAATTCCACAAGCACCCGATCCCCGGGAAGAATACGAATAAAATGCTTGCGCATCTTTCCTGAGATGTGCGCAAGCACCTGATGCTGGCTGTCTTCCAATTCGACCCGAAACATGGCGTTGGGCAAAGTTTCGAGGACCTTCGCCATCACCTCTATAGCTTCTTCCTTCGCCATATCGTCTGGAGAACGGATTTGCCCCTACCGACAAACTATAAATAGTAACACCGCATTGCCGCATTTCCAAGCCGAGTAAGTGGCGTATTTTGAAGTTACGCCCAAACTGCTGCTGAATCGAGCAATAGTCTCCCGGCGCGGGTATTTATCGTACGGGAGCCCCTTTTTTTTTGGCGACCCTCCAATTACAACTCTTCAGGCAGCCACTATGGCCTCAGGTTGACCTACCGGAACGACCTTGGTAAGGACCTCAGGACCTGCTTCAGTAATCGCCACGGTGTGCTCGGAATGGGCACTGGGCTGCCCGTCGAGCGTCACAACCGTCCAGCCGTCGCCGAGCACCTTCGTGAAGTGAGTACCCATATTGATCATCGGCTCAATGGCGAACACATAACCGGCTTTTATTTTTGGCCCTTGACCTGGCTTGCCGTAATTCGGAATCTGGGGGTCTTCATGCATCCGCCTTCCGATTCCGTGACCAACATAATCGCGCACCACTGCATAGCCGTGGGACTCGGCGTGCTGCTGCACGGCCCACCCGAGGTCTCCCAGACGATTACCAGGCACGCACTGCGTTATAGCCAGCTCCAGACACTCCTCGGTAACTCTGACCAGCTCCAGCCAATCCTCGCGCACGGTCCCAACCGGGACGGTAGCAGCCGTATCACCAACGAAGCCCGCAAGGGTGACACCACAGTCGATCGAAAAGATGTCGCCTTCGTTCAACTTGTAGCTGGAGGGAAACCCATGAACCACCTGTTCATTCACGGAAGCGCAGATCGAGTAGGGAAAGCCATGGTAACCCTTGAACGTAGGCAGAGCGCCTGCATCTCGGATCATGTGTTCCGCAGCTTGATCGATTTCGAGCGTCGTAACCCCCGGCTCCACCATCTTCTTGAGCTCTTGCAGCACGAGGCCTACCAGTTGACCCGCCGCTCGCATTTTTTCAATCTCTTTTTTCGACTTGCCAATGATCATACGACGCGCTCTTCAGAACTACTCTACCTGTCTCTCGTCACAATTCTCTCTATATCCCTGTATATGGCTTCCGGTTCCTGTGTGCCATCAACCCGGTGCAACAATTTTGCAGCGTCATAATAATCCAACAGCGGCCGCGTCTCCTGATCGAAGGTGGCGAGACGCGCCCGCACCGTCTCCGAGTTGTCATCAGCACGTTGAATAAGTCGTGCTTCCGGATGTAGGTCACAGACGTCATCGCTTTTAGGTGGTTTGAAATGGACGTTGTAGATCTCCCCGCAAATAGGGCAACTGCGACGGCCAATCATCCGCTTTTCAAGACAGTCAGTTGGCACCTCAACCAGGATGGGCTCGATTCTCTTTCCTTGTTCGATGGCCAGTTGTTCAAGCATTGCCGCCTGGGCCGGAGTGCGCGGAAAACCATCAAGAACGTATCCATGCACGCAGTCTTGACGCCCTGTTCTTTCTCGCACAAGCCTTATTGCCAGATCATCGGAAACGAGTTTTCCTGCAGCCATCACTTTGCGCACTTCTTCAGCCAGCGGGGTTCGGGATTCCTTCAGGGCCCGAAAAATATCGCCGGTGGAGATCTGCGGCAGGTGCAAACGCTCCTGAAGCAAGCGCGCCTGCGTGCCCTTCCCAGCACCAGGCGCCCCCATCAACACAATAATTCTCGCCATACAAATGCAAATTCTTGATCTTCAATGCATGAAGAATTGAGCCGCCAGCCTCAAGACTAGGATTGGAAATTCCTGCTCAGGCCCGCCTGCCTCGCAAGCGCCCGCCACTGCCGAGAAACCCTTCATAATTTCGCATAACCAGTTGCGCCTCAATTTGCGCCACGGTATCCATAGCCACGCCAACGAGAATCAACAACGACGTGCCACCAAAATAGAACTGGTAGCCCATGCCTGTAGGAATCCAACCCAAACCGGGCGTGCTGCTGACAAAAGCGTCGAGCCAGGTGCCAATCAGAGGCAGACGGCCTACCTTAAAGCCGCTCAACATAAACTGCGGCACAAAGGCGACAACGGCGAGGTAGACGGCGCCTACCGTAGTAAGGCGTGTCAGGATACTGTTGAGATAATCGGCCGTGGCCCTGCCGGGACGAATGCCTGGCATGAAGCCACCATGTTTGCGCAAGTTATCAGCCACCTCTTCCACGTTGAAAACGATCGAGACGTAGAAGAACGTAAAGAATACGATAAGTGACAAAAAGATTAGCTCGTAATAGGGATCGCTGGCATGGAATACCTGGAAGAAGGCGTACACTTTGGAATAGAACGAATTCGGGGTGTTCTGGTCCGGCGGAAAGGCAGCAAATAGACTCTGCGGCATTGATAATACTGAGGAGGCAAAGATCACCGGGATCACGCCACCCATGTTTATCTTCAGCGGCATGGTGGTCTGCTGACCACCGACAAGCTGTCGGCCCACGTGCCTTTTGGCATAGCTTACAGGCACCTTTCGCCGGGCAGCTTCAATAAAAACAATGAACCCGATGATCGCCACGAGAGCCAATATCAGTGCGATAACCCCGATTGTCTCGAGAGTGTCGCCGCCCCGCACTCGCTCAAAAACCTGCTCGACGCCGTTCGGCAAGCCAATCACTATACCGGCAAAAATCAAAAGCGAAATTCCGTTGCCAACGCCCCGCTCTGTAATCTGTTCACCGAGCCACATCACAAAAATCGTGCCGGTTGTGAGCGTGAGGATAGTTGTCAGCAGGAAACCCTTGGTCGGAGCTCCAACTCCATTGACCTGTAACCAATGGGCCACAAATGCCGTTTGAATTCCTGCCAAGCCTACTGTGAGGTAGCGCGTCCACTGGTTGATCTTCTGCCGGCCTATCTCGCCTTCCTCCTGCAACTTTTTCAGTTGCGGCGAAACCACAGTCATCAACTGCAAAATAATTGAGGCCGTAATATAGGGAGTCACGCCGAGCGCGAAAATCGAGATAGTGCGGAAGTTGCCGCCCGAGAAGAGATCCAGAACACCCAGCAATGTTCCGGCAACATCGTGCCACACGCGCTCTAGTTGCTCTCTATTGATGCCGGGAGCTCCTATATGCGCGCCCAGGCGATAGACGGCCAGCATCGAGAGCGTAAACAGAATGCGCCGGCGCAGGTCCGGCACATTGAACATATTCCGCACAGCAGCGAAAAATTTTTCCATAGGTTGCCTTGCTTCTCCTCGGGGCTTTCGGCGTTACTTGCCGATCTCCACTACAGAGCCCCCGGCCTTCTCGATCTTCTCCTTCGCACTCCTGGTGAATCTGTGAGCAGCAACCCGAAACGCCTTGGATAGTTCTCCACTACCCAAGACCACTACGTCGTATTTTGCCTTTTTAATGATCCCGCGATCGTGCAACACCTCGGGAGTAATCTCTTCGTTAGCCTGAAAGTGTTGATTAAGTGCGGCCAGACTCACCTCAAGCCAGCGCTTCTTGAAAATGTTGGTAAAGCCCCGCTTCGGCAAACGTCTATGCAACGGCATCTGACCGCCCTCAAAGCCGACTTTGCGGGAATAGCCGGAGCGAGACTTCTGCCCTTTCTCCCCGCGGCTCGCCGTCTTGCCAAGCCCGGAGCCTGGCCCACGACCCACCCGTTTCTTTTTATGGGTTGATCCCTTTGCGGGCCGCAGGTTGTTTAGACCTATTGCCATCGTCTTGCTCCCTCAGAGGTTATTCAATGATCCGCAGCAGATGCGGTAATTTTGCCACTGCTCCGCGCATAGATGGCGTGTCGGGTCGCTCTACAATTTGGTTCAACTTTCGCAAACCGAGACTGCGCACGACTTCCTTGTGTTTCTTCGGCGCCGCAATAAAACTCCTATAGTACTGAATCTGAATCGTACTCTTCGTCTCTTTGGTCGTCTTTTTTGTTCGCTTCTCCGCCATAATTCCTCAGTACCTGAAGCTTGATTACATTTCCTCAACTTGTTTGCCGCGCAACCGAGCCAGCTCGAGTGGGTCCTTCATTCGCAATAGCGCGTCAAAGGTGGCGCGCACAACGTTATGCGGATTGGTAGACCCGAGCACTTTCGTTCGCACATCCCGCACACCCACCGCCTGCATTACGGCGCGCACAGCGCCACCGGCAATCACGCCCGTACCTTCAGAAGCAGGTTTGACTAAAACCCTGCCAGCCCCGAAGCGTCCGATTAACTGATGCGGCAACGTGCTATTGATCAACGGAACGCGGATCAAATTCTTCTTGGCTGCTTCTATCCCTTTCTTAATAGCCAGCGGTACTTCACGGGCCTTGCCGGTACCAAAGCCCACATGACCACCCTCGTCACCAACGACCACTAGTGCGGCAAACGATAGGTTCTTGCCGCCCTTGACCACTTTGGTCACGCGATTGATTGAAATCACCTGATCTTTGAGATCGAGGCCTTGTGCTGGAATGCGTTGTTTAGGTTGTCTCATTTCTGTTCATCGCCGTTGGGATTTTCTTCCGCTTTCGCGCTCGCCTCTTCTTTATTCAGCCCTGCTTCACGAGCAGCCTCCGTCAGGGCTTTAACGCGACCGTGATACAAGTAGCCACCGCGATCAAAAACCACTTGCTCAATACCCTTGGCGAGCGCCCGTTCCGCAATTGCTTGTCCTATGCGACGGGCTGCCGCGATATTTCCACCAGTCGAGGTGCGCAACGGTTTTTCCGTGGTTGAAGCTGAGACGAGCGTCTGCCCGCTGGCATCGTCAATGACCTGCACATAGATATGATTCAAGCTACGATAGATTGTCAGCCGAGGCTGCTCGGTACTGCCTTTAACCTTACGCCGAATGCGCTTGTGAATCGCCATGCGCACAGCTGCTCTGTCAGTATTTGCCATCTCTGCCTCGTAATAGAATCGTGAATGCGACGGCAATTCCGATTCAGTATCAACTATCCACTATTTGCCAGTCTTGCCGGGCTTCAACTTGATCGAAACGTCGGCATAGCGGATGCCTTTGCCTTTATACGCATCGGGCTTTCGCAGTTTGTGCATTTCCGCAGCCACCTGGCCGAGCTTGTGCTTGTCGATGCTGGTTAACGTCAGCGTCGTCTGGTACTGCTGAATGCCACCTTTAGTGGTCAGCCGCTCAGCCTTGGCTTCTACGCCCTCAGGTAGAGGAAACTCGATGGGATGGGAATAGCCCAGCGAAAAGACTATTTTCCTGCCCTGAACGTCAGCCTTGTAGCCGACGCCGACGACATCCATCTGTCTCGTGAAGCCTTGAGTAACGCCGACAATGGCATTGTTTGCCAACGCGCGCGCTAGTCCATGGAGCGCGGCTTGCTCATCCGATACTCGCTCTGCACGCAACTGCTCGCCATCCATCTTAAAACTAATTCCGTGGGGTATTGGTGTCTTCAACGTACCTTTCGGCCCCTTTACTTCCAGCTCCTGCGCGCCGACGGTAACCGTAACGCCTTTAGGCAATGTGATTGCTTTTTTCCCAATTCTCGACATAACTCACCTCAAGGGACAGTGATAAGTGATAAGTGATGAGTCATTCGGCGCTGAAACGAAAGGCTTTTGATCAGCAAAGGTTTTTCTTCCTTATCCCTCATCACTTATCACTTATCACTTATCACTCACACTCGCCACTTCGCTCAAATTCACTCAGTAGACCTGAGCCAGCAGTTCTCCGCCGACGTTTTCACGCCGAGCAGTTTTGCCGCTCATCAAACCCTTCGACGTTGAGACTATATTCACGCCGTAGCCACCCAATACTTTCGGTATTTGCGTCGAGCCCACATAAACGCGCCGGCCTGGCCGCGATATTCTTTCGAGATGCGTAATGGAAGAGGTACCGCGGGCATCGTACCGAAGAAAGATGCGAATCGTGCGCTTCAAGCCTTCGCCCTTGACCACAAAATTATTGACGTACCCCTCTTCTTTCAGGATGCGAGCTATCTCGAGCTTCAATTTTGAAGCCGGAATATCCACACGCGAGTGTTTGGCCGTAATGGCATTACGAATTCGAGTTAGCATGTCGGCGATAGGATCAGTCATTCTTTACTCCATCTTCGATTGCCCATTTACGATTGCCAATTTTAGAGACTGGGAATCGGTGGTTTGAAAATAGGCAACGTAATTACCAGCTTGACTTTACGACGCCGGGTATCTGCCCCTCGAGCGCCAATTCCCGAAAACAGATCCGGCACAAGCTGAATTTGCGCAGATAACCACGGGGTCGCCCGCAACGTTTGCAGCGGGTATAAGCGCGGGCCGAAAATTTCGGTCGCCGCCCTGCTTTCGCAATTAGTGATTTCTTTGCCATAGGTTCGTCAATCATCAATCGTGAATCGTGAATATCGATTCACCATTTACCATTTACCAGTTCAGTTACTGCCTGAACGGCATTCCCAGCCCTTTCAAAAGTGACCGCGCCTGTTCATCGTTGCGCGCAGTAGTTACGATCGAAATATTCATACCCCGCAATTTATCGACCTTGTTGAAGTCAATCTCCGGAAAGATGAGTTGCTCGCGCACGCCGATCGTGTAATTTCCCCGGCCATCAAAGGCTTTCGGCGATACCCCGCGAAAGTCTCTTACCCGCGGTAGAGCAATCGAGACCAGCCGATCGAGAAACTCGTACATCCGATCGCCGCGCAGCGTCACCATGACGCCGATTGGCATACCCTGTCGCAGCTTGAAAGAGGCAATCGATTTCTTTGCTTTGGTAATCACAGGCTTCTGACCGGCAATTGCACGTAACTCATCCGTGGCCGTGTCGAGTATCTTTGCATTTGCTATGGCCTCGCCCATGCCCATGTTGATTACAATCTTCTCAACGCGCGGGATTGCCATAGGATTCCTAATCCCAAATTCCTTGGCAATCGCCGGGGCGACCTCTTTCTGATAGCGTTCCTTTAGTCTGGCTGCCATATCTTCCCCTCGCGGATCGTGAATCGTTAAAGTTCTGTATCTATCCCATCACCAGTTGACGATTCACATAAACTCATTTTTCCAATGTATGCCCACTCCCAGTGGCCAGACGTACTTTGGTTCCGTCACTCTCTAGCTGATACCTCACGCGGGTGGGCTTACCAGACTGAGGATCGATTAACTGCACATTCGAAATGTCGATAAACGCTTCTTTATCGATAATGCCGCCACCACGGTTACTCTGCTGACTAGCCTTCTGGTGTCGCTTTATCATTCCGACTGCCTCGACCTTAATCTTGCCTTGTCCAGGCAGCACCTCCAGCACCCTGCCGCGTTTACCTTTATCGCGGCCGGCGATAACAACTACCTGATCGTTCTTCTTTATCTTCGAGCGTTTGGTTCCAGCCATGAGTTAAATCACCTCCGGCGCAAGTGAAACAATTTTCATAAAATTCTTGTCGCGCAGTTCTCGTGCTACGGGACCGAACACGCGGGTGCCGATGGGTGTGCCATCTTCCTTAATCAAGACTGCAGCATTCTGATCAAAACGGATATAGGTTCCGTCTTTGCGCCTTACTTCCTTGCGCGTTCTCACGATCACGGCATCCTGAACCGTGCCCTTTTTTATCGTGCCGTCCGGCGATGCCTCCTTGACAGTCACTTTCACCCGATCACCGAGGCTGGCGATCTTGCCCGTCGACCCGCCAATGGGCATGATCATTTCCACGCGTCGGGCCCCCGAATTGTCGGCGACCTCCAGAGAGGTCTGCATCTGAATCATTTCAACACCTCGTAAATCGCGAATCGTGAATCGTAAATAGTAAGAATCGCTTTGTCCTATTCACGATCTACCATTTTCGATTTACGGTCTCACTTCGCCGCTTTCTGCACAATTTCGACTACTCGCCAGCGCTTTCTAGCTGACAAGGGCCGCGTTTCAACAATTCGCACCTTGTCTCCGACGGTGGCACCCAACTCGTCATGGGCCATAAACTTTGACGTTCGCCTAACGTAACGCCGGTATTTCATGTGGCGCACCAATCGATCGACCTGAACCACAACGGTCTTCTGCATCTTATCGGACGAAACAGTGCCGACCTTCTGCGAACGATGCGTCCGGCTAGCGGCAGTTGGCGTCACGGGCTGCGCGTTAGCCGTTTCAGTTTCGTTTTTCTCTTCTTCGGTCATGCTATTCACCATTTGCACAGATTTTCTGATTACTCCAATTTGTTCGCGGCCTTAACGAGCCTGGGCCTGACGTTGCTGCGCAATAGTCTGTATCCGGGCCAGCGACTTCTTCTCCTGGCGAATCCGTTTCACCGCATCTACTTCACCGAGGGCCAATTTAAACTTCAGACGAAAGAGCGACTCTCGCAAGCGGGCCGCTTCGGCAAACAGCTCGTCTTCGGTCAGGTCGCGATACTTGTCGAGTTCTTCCCGTCTCTTCATCTTTAGATTGCGCCTCCCTCCTGATCAGCACGCCTCACGAATTTCGTTTTAATCGGGAGCTTCTGAGCAGCTAAACGCAGGGCATCTCGCGCAGTGGGCTCATCAACGCCCTCGATCTCATATAAGATCCGACCGGGCTTCACGACTGCCACCCAATACTCAGGCGCACCCTTGCCTTTACCCATACGAGTTTCCGCCGGCTTCTTAGTTACAGGCTTGTCGGGAAACATTCGTATCCAGATTTTGCCTCCGCGCTTGATATGACGGGTCATTGCTATTCGCGCCGCTTCGATCTGGCGATCAGTAATCCAGGCAGGTTCCAGGCACTTCAGTCCGTACTCACCGAAGCTGATCTCACTGCCCCGCGTGGCAACGCCGGTCATGCGGCCCCGCATCTGCTTCCGATGCTTAACTTTCTTAGGCATTAACATGATGGTTTACTCTATGGCCGATTGCCTGATTGCCCGTTGCCGATTGAAGACGCGCCGAATGAAGGCGATTGGCAATCGAAAATCTTCTTATCCGTTCTCTCCGCGGCGCCTGCCTTCCGCGACGCCTTCCCGTTCCCGGCGTGTGCGCGGACGGCGTTCTCGCTCTCCGGCTCGAGTCTCGTTAATAGGATCCGATCCCGTGCCTCGCGCCATCGCTGCTTTCGGGTCCAAAATCTCGCCTCGATAAATCCAGACCTTTACGCCGATCTGTCCAAAAGTCGTTTGCGCTTCAGCGAGACCGTAGTCGATATCGGCGCGCAAAGTATGTAACGGCAATTGGCCCTGCAGGTGCCACTCGCTGCGCGCAATCTCAGCGCCGTTAAGGCGGCCACTCACTTTCACTTTTATTCCCTGTGCGCCAAAGCGCAGGGACTCTTCCACTGCCTTGCGCATCGCGCGCCGGAATGCAATACGCTTTTCGAGTTGAGCGGCAATCTTTTCCGCTTGCAGTTGCGCATTCAGCTCGGGCTTATGAATCTCCTGAATTGACACCAGTACTTCGCGACCTGTCTTGGAAGAGAGATCACTCTTTAGTTTGTCAATCTCGGCGCCCTTACGGCCAATGATGATTCCGGGTCGCGATGTATAAATAATGATCTTCAGCCGATTAGCCGCTCGCTCGACATCAACGTGGGAGACTCCGGCGCCGGCAAAACGTTGCTTAAGATCACGTTTTAGCCGGAGATCCTCCAACAAAAACTCGCCATACTGCTTCTTAGCGAACCAGTGTGAATGCCAGTCTTTGTTGTAACCGAGGCGGAAACCGTATGGATGAACTTTCTGACCCACAATTTTCTCCAGTCGTTTAAACTAAATAGACTACTGTTGCTCTTCGCTCTTTTTCCGAGTGCGCTTGCTGCTCTTTTTTTCGCCTTCAGCCGCATCGGCAGGCTTCTGGATCTCGCTCTCCCGTTTGGGTGCCGTGCGGCGGGCGCGTGGCGCAGTCGCCGCGCCACCACGCTTCCGGCTTTTGCTTTCTGCAAGCTTCGCGGGCTTCGCTTCCGTTATCTTGCCACCATTAGCCTTCTCTTCAACTCGCGCATCGTTGGAGAGCAAAATCGTCACGTGACAAAAATGGCGCTGCTCGCGGTAAGCTCTTCCTTGTGGAGCCGGCCGTACGCGCCGGCGGTGCTTTGTCGGGCCGCGGTCCACGAAAACCGATTTCACCCAGAGATCATCTGCATCGATAGAAATATTCGCCTTCTCCGCTGCCTCATTGGCATTAGCAATCGCCGAACGCATGCATTTCTCGATGCCGTCTGCAGCACGCTTGTTGGCGTAACGCAGAATGGCCAGTGCCTGGTTTACATCTTTGCCACGAATCAGATCGACAACGAGCCGGGCCTTTTGCGCTGAACCCCGAAGGTATTTCGCACTTGCTGTTGCTTCCATACACTCCTCGTAAATCGTGAACCGTGAATAGTAAATCGCGATCAGAACATTCTATTGACGATTCACGATTGACTATTTACTTACTATGGCCTAGCCACCTTCGCCGCCTTCTCCACTTTGGTCCCTGAGTGGGCCTTAAACGTCCGCGTTGGCGCAAACTCGCCAAGCTTATGTCCGACCATGTTTTCCGTTACGTAGATCGGCAGATGCCGCTTGCCGTTGTGTACGCCGAAAGTCAGACCGACCATCTCAGGGGTTATGGTCGAGCGCCGCGACCAGGTCTTGATTACTGGGGGGCGCTGCCCACCCAAACGCACTCGTTCAACAACCTTCTGAATACTTTTGTCTATAAAGGGTCCCTTTTTTACTGAACGCGCCATGTTTTACTCCATTTTGGATTGCGAATTGCGCTTTCTAAATCCGCAATTCGCAATCCGCAATCCTATTTGGTTCTCCGGTCTCGCAGGATCATTCTCTGCGTACGTTTGTTACTCCTGGTCTTGTAGCCGCGCGTCGGCTGTCCCCAGGGCGTCACGGGGTTTCGGCCACCAGAAGTTTTCCCTTCACCACCGCCATGCGGATGGTCGACGGGATTCATCGCGACACCACGCACGTGTGGTCGCAGGCCTTTCCATCGGGATCTACCTGCCTTGCCGAAGGAAATGTTTTCGTGCTCAATATTCCCAACCTGTCCAATCGTTGCTTTGCAGACTAACGGTACGCGCCGAATCTCTCCTGAGGGCATGCGCAACTGAGCGTAGTTGCCCTCTTTGGCCACAAGTTGCGCAAAAGCCCCTGCCGAGCGGGCCATCTGCCCACCTTTGCCCGGTCTTAGTTCGATGTTGTGAATTTGCGTACCCAACGGGATGTTGATCAAGGGGAGCGCATTACCAGGCAGAATGTCTGCTTCAGCTCCGCTCATTATTGTTTTTCCAACCTCAAGACCACTGGGAGCAATGATGTAACGCTTCTCGCCGTCCAGATAGGTCACCAGGGCAATGTGCGCCGAGCGGTTTGGGTCATACTCAATCTGTGTGACGCGGCCTGGCACGCCCTCCTTATCTCGCTTGAAATCAATCACGCGATAAAATCGCTTGTGACCGCCGCCGCGACGGCGCACTGTGATGCGCCCATCGTTGTTGCGCCCTGAAATGCGTCTCTTGGGTTCAAGCAGCGACTTCTCAGGAACCACGCCGACGGTTAACTCATCACGCGTCAGATAAGTTTGATATCGGCGCGCTGGTGATGTTGGTGTAAGTTTCTTGATGCCCATAATCAGAATTTCGGATTGCGAATTTCGGATTGCGGATCAAATTCGAAAT
>Ga0209751_10000732_pt1 | contig 34828 bp, 45 predicted proteins | sample RifCSP13_1_FD_184019 | JGI IMG/M metagenome (GOLD analysis project Ga0209751, IMG submission 184019) | Soil microbial communities from Rifle, Colorado - Rifle CSP2_sed 13_1 (SPAdes) (version 2) | ecosystem: Environmental > Terrestrial > Deep subsurface > Rock core/Sediment | place: Rifle...
CGCGCCAAAAAGCAGCCCGACACCCGACATCCCGCCGCTACCCGATAAGGAATTACGCGCGATGTTCCTTGCATCGAAGCTGGTCATGGCGTCGATTCACTACGATCGCTTCCTGGCGTCTTTCGGGGCGCATCATAACGAGCATCACAAGCATGGCGCTAACGGCTTCCAATTACTCACGATGCGCGAGGCGAAAATCGCGGGCATTCTCACGCGCTCGGACGATTGGGATAGCGCGGTCGCGTGGTTGTCTGATAAGGCGCGGTTGGCTTTCTCGCAGCGAGGCAAGGGGGCAGGGGTTTACACATGGCGACAACTGAGCGAAGTAGGGATAGCGATCGCACAGATTCTAGCCCCCTACTCTGGCCGCCCTCTCCCCGCAGATGAAACGGACGCGGAACATCAGGGAACAGGGAACGCCAGGGAACGCCAGGGAACGCCAGGGAACGCCGCCGACGATTCGGGATCACGTGGGAACGCCGCGCCGATCACTTATGTCGAAGCCGATTTCTAAAGTGGGTTCCGACTTCTGGCATTCAGCAGGGTACAGCTTAGTCTCATGCCTCAGAATTCTTGATCTCTATTTAATTGTAGATTGTCTAAATCCAAACAATGGACTGTTTGGTTTCAGCAAGTTCATTTCTGAATATCAGAAATCGGAAAACTCTTATGTACTTCTATCTTGACCTGTGGCCCGATCTGTTGTATGCTGTTTGTGTCTCATGTCTTGGGGCACATCGCCCTAGCCTCCTGACCGCGCGAGCCTCCACTCGCGCGGGTAAAATCTAACGCAGGCCGCCTTCGGGTGGTCTGCCTTTTCTCTTATGAGGTGCTGATGGACGCCGCCACTTTACAACATCAGATCGTTACTGAGACGATCGCCCAAAGCGGGTTTGATCCGCATCGCCGCTACCTTCAGATGAGCGCTATTAGTCGCTGCCCGCGCGCGTTGTATTTTCTGATGATCGATGGCCCCGAAACGCCGCTCCCTTCCTTTGCGTTGCTGTTTTACGTGGGCAATCTGTTTGAGCGTGATCTATTGGGACGCCTTGCTGATCTCAATCTGATCAATCCCAATAGTCAGCAGATCGAAATCACCGCGCGCTTTGACCCGCGTTTCAAGGGACACGCCGACGCTGTATTGCTCGATGGCATTTTGCTTGAGGTCAAGAAAACGACGCAGTACCAGCTTGACGCAATCATGGCATCACATCGGGTCAAGCGCACACACTTTGAACAGGTGCAGATGTATTTGACGCACGGCCATTTTGACAAGGCGATCGTGCTGTATTGTGCGAGTGACACGGGCGCATTGTTTGCGCTGGATGTTCACCCGGTGCTGTCAGTGATTAACCGATTGAATGACAAAGCGCGCGGGGTGCTAACCGCCGTCGATCAACAGCAGCCCCCGCCCTGCCTATGTTCTCATTGCCTGAAGTGAGGTAAGATGGATAAACGAATTGTGATCGTGATGGGGTTGATCGTGATCGTGATCGGCTTGACCTTGACGCTGCCCGACGCTGCCGCGATTGACGCCCTGCGCGCATTTGGGATCATGTTTGGGATCGGGCTATTCGTGGCCGCCCTAGCTGCCCCGCGCCGCAAGGCTGAATGAGGCGATCATGTATTTTGACGAGGTAGGCCCGCAATTGTCATTAGTGCGTCGGGCGCGTCATCTGTCCCAAGAGGCGATCGCGCACCGCGCGGGCGTTTCTCGCGCGGTGCTTTCAAATCTTGAATGTGGGCAGGGAAATCCCACCCTCAAAACATTGACCGCGATTGCCGCCGCCTTGAATGTGCATCTTGAGGTCAATATCATCGATGGCAAAGTGAGGCCGCGCCGTGTCATCCCCGTTTGAGTCAGCAGCCCATACCGAAATCATGGATACGCCAGAAGCATGTCTGATCCGCTATGTGTTGGCCTGGCGCGCGCGCGATTGGGCCTCGATGGCAGACCAGTGTCAAATGACGTGGCGCAGCGTGACGATCTTCCCGCCCGATTATTTGCGCGCGCGCTGGGCGGCCTTTGAATTGATCGATTACAAGATTCAGGGGGGTGTCATACTCACGCCGACGTCGCACGATCTGCAATTGATGATTCGCTATAAGTACCGAAAAGGCGACGCGGTCAAGCGCATGTTGGCGCGCGTGATCAGAGAGGCCGCGCCCTATCGTCCCTCTGAGCAAGGCACGTGGGGCGTCAATCCGATTTCACTTCTGCGCACGTGGGAGCCTGACCATGATTTGCCCTCATCTTTCGTTTGACGAGATTAACGCATGGATTGCCGCCATGCCCACCGTCGATTTGCACAATGCCCTCGTGCTCAATGGTTGGGCTATGCAAGACTTGACCGATGCCGCGCGCCGCACAGGCAGGGCAACCGACCAATATACCGCCGCACTTGATCAACTACTGAATTTCCTGAAGGGGCTGGCCGCGCGGCCTGATGGGGATGATCGTGCCTAGACACTCCACCGGCGTTTATCCCGACGATTGGTCCGCGATCGCGCAGCAAGTGAAAGCCGAAGCGAGCGGGCGCTGTGTGCGATGTTCCCATCCCCACGATCCCACGAGCGGGCACACGCTGACTGTTCATCATCTTGATCTGGACAAGAGTAATTGCCGCTGGTGGAATCTTGCAGCGCTGTGTCAACGCTGCCATTTGCACATTCAAGGCAAAGTCGTGATGGAACGGATTTGGATGTTTGAGCATAGCGCATGGTTCAAGGTTTACGTGGCCGGGTACTATGCCTTTCATCATGGACTGCCCGATGATCGTCCCTTCGTGCTGGCGCACGTCGAAACGCTGATCAAGATCGGGCAGGGGTTAGAGGTGAGTCATGCCTTTCACGATTACCAAAACATTTGAGTTTAGCGCCGCACATCATCTTGATCATTTACCGCCCGGCCACCCCTGCGCGCGGCAACACGGGCACAATTACATCGTCAAGGTGGAACTGGCCGCATCCACGCGCGCCGTCATAGACAGCCCGCAGAAGTGGGTCAAAGACTACGGCGACTTGAAAGCGCTCAAGGACTTCATCGATTTTGAACTCGACCATAAGGACTTGAATGAAGTCTTGACGTTCGATCGTACCGCCATTGTGGACTTCACGCCGACCGCCGAGATGCTGGCCTATTTCCTCTTTTCATGGTGCATCAAGCTCTGGCCAGAAGTGATTGCCGTTTCAGTCAGCGAGACGCCCAAAGTGTGGGCGACTTATCGCGCGGGTAACCCAATTGAACAAATCGAAGGCGTGGAGCCTGATGTATGGACAACCTCTTAGCCGTCAACGAAATTTATAAAGAGCTCACGGTGCAGGGCGAAGGCCCATCCATCGGTAGGCCATTCTGGTTTTTGCGCCTGGGGGGATGTAATCTCAAGTGTGGTTTTTGCGATACGCCCTATACCTGGGACTGGACGCGCTTCGATCCCAAAGTCGAATTGCATCAGATGGCAATCGATCAAGTTGCGCAGCAATTGCTCACGCAAGACGCCGCATTGAAAACGCCCGCGCGGGCGCTGGTCATCACGGGCGGCGAACCCATGCTCCAGCAGCGCGCGGTATATACATTGTCACAAATGCTTGACCCCTGGTGGGTTGAAATCGAAACAGCCGGAACGCTTGCGCCCTTTCGGACTCTAGCCGATCAATATAACGTGAGTCTCAAGCTTGAGACGAGCGGCAACCCCTTAGCAAAGCGCCGCAAGCCCAAAGCGATTACCGCTCTGCGAGACAGCGGGCGCGCGGTCTGGAAGTTTGTCGTCACGACCCCTGACGATTTCAACGAGATTGACGAGCTGGTCAAAGGTTATGACCTCGCGCCGGTCTACATCATGCCAGAAGGCGTTGACGTGTTGACCTTGCGCGCGCGCGCAAAGCTCATCCTGCCGCTCGTGCTCGATCACGGCTATTACTTCACGCCGCGCCTGCAGATTGAGCTGTTTGGAAATCAGAGGGGCACATGACGAGCAAACGAAAGCCCACGACGCGGACATCGGCGCGCGCGCGTTTGCCGGAGGGGGTTGAAATCGATGTTGCGCCCCTCTCGCAATTTGTGCAAGACCCGCACAACCTCAACGATCATACCCCGCGCGGGCATTCAATGCTGACCAGCGAAATCGAAGAAAACGGGGTCGGTCGATCGCTGTTTGTCTCAGCCGATGGCGTGACGCTGGCGGGCAATCTCACACAAGAGGTCATGGGTGAAGTGATGGGGGACCCGCGCGCCGTCATTATCAAAACGCGCGGGAATGTGCCCATCATTCACCAGCGCCTTGATTTGCAGAGTGACGACCCGCGCGCCCGCCGCATGGCCTTTGCCGATAATTGGATTGCCGCCAAGTCTCTCAATTTCGATCCCGCCGCAATCGCTGCGCTCGATCCCGCTATCACCGATCGATTGATGTTTGCAGATGAGATCATGGAGTTTATCTGATTGGCCGAAAGCGCGACCGGCGCAATTCGGCAGCCGGCCCACGTGTCACCCAACCCGCGCCAGTTGCCGCTCGATATGATCTTCACGGCAACCCTGCCCGCGTCGTGCTGTATGGCCGTGCGCAGTGGTCTAAAATATGGGTTGCAATCGACCAAACGCCTGTGCGCCAATACCGATGATCAGATTCACCGTGTCACCTTTGTCGATAACGACTATCAAAATTATCAGCACGCCCGCCACCGCGAAGTCGTCAAAATGGCGCGCCCGAAGTATGCGACGGTGCGCGATGTGATGACCTATCCGCAGTGCCGCGCCGCGAAGATCAAATACTATCCGCTCGATCAAATTCTTGAATGGGCGGAAGATTTGCGCGCCTACGCCGAGCATGTCATCGTGATCCCGAAGTATGATTGTCTCGATCAGATTCCAGATCACTTCGTCTTGGGCTATTCGATCCCTTCCTCGCATGGGGGGACGCCGCTGCCGATGGAAGCGTTTAAGGGGCGACCGATTCACCTGTTGGGCGGGTCTTGGAAGGTACAATTGCATTACCTCGCAGAGCTGGGCGAGGATGTGATCAGCGTTGACAATAATTATATTTCGATTCTCGCCAATGAATACGGGTGCTACGTCGATCCTGAGGGCGAGATTCACAAATGCAATGAGACGCCGACGATCGCCCCGGCGATCAACGTCGCCTATATCGCCCTGGCGATTAGCATGGGCAACATTGGAGCAAAGGTCAATGACATCACGCAAACCAAAACCCCTGACCGTGTTAGGCGCGCAAGTCCGCAAGCCGATCAAACGCTTGGAGACGTTCGCCGCGCCCCCCGACGTAACGCGCGTGTTGCTGCGTAGTGAGGAATTCACGTCCCTCTGCCCTGTCACGGGGCAGCCCGATTTTTCGACCGTGACGATCGAATATGTCCCGCGCGCTCTCTGCCTTGAGTCCAAAAGCCTCAAGCTCTATCTCTGGACGTACCGCGAGGAAGGGGTGTTCTGTGAAGCGTTGGCGGCGCGTATTTGGGACGATCTGGCCCGGGCACTCGACCCGCAACTATTAAGCGTGACGGTCACGCAGCGACCGCGCGGCGGCATCTCGATCGAAGCGACCGCGAAAAATTTTTAGGAGGTCACTCATGAGGACGGTAGCGATTGTCAGCGGGGGAATGGATAGCGTCACGCTTGCTTATTTGCTGAAGCAGCAAGGCGACCAATTGCATTTGCTTTCCTTCGATTATGGTCAGAGGCATCGAAAAGAATTGCTCTACGCGGAACACTGCGCTGCGCGCTTAGGCTGCGGCTTTGACGTGATCACGTTACATGCCCTCGCCAATCTGATCACGGCCTCAGCCCTCACGGGCGGCGCGGACGTGCCGGACGGCCATTATACGGAAGATTCGATGCGAATCACCGTCGTCCCGAATCGAAACGCGGTCATGCTGGCGCTGGCGTTCGCCGTGGCGGTCAATGAAAAGGCCGACCGTGTGGCGCTGGCGGTTCACACCGGCGATCATTTCATCTATCCCGATTGTCGCCCGGCCTTTCTGGACGCTTTTCAAGCCATGCAGAATCTAGCCACTGAGGGCTTTGGGCAGCCGCGCCTCTATGCGCCCTTTCGTGAGATGACGAAAGCGGAGATTGTCGAAACAGGCGCGTTGATCAATGTGCCCTATCAAGAGACGTGGTCATGCTACAAGGGCGGGGGTCTTCATTGCGGGGTGTGCGGGACGTGCACCGAACGGCGCGAAGCGTTTGAGCTGGCAGAAGTGCCCGACCCGACCGAGTATGCCGATCTGACGCGGCATTGGTGATCGATCATGGACTTGATCAAGGTTGCAAATCTGTACTATGACTTGCTCGTTGAATTGGGATACGACCCCGACGATCCCGATCTGCGACGCACGCCGGAGCGCTGCGCCGCCGCCTGGTCAGAGTTTATCGACTACGACCCCGGCAATACCGACGTGACTTTTGAGACGGTCAACACCAACGCCCTGGTTGCGGTATCCGGTATCGAAGTCTGGTCGATGTGTGAGCATCACCTGCTGCCCTTTCACGCGGTCGTGAGTATCGCCATGATTCCCCGCGCGGGGCAGGTCTTGGGCTTGTCGAAGTTTGCGCGCATTGCCCATCAATTCGCATGCCGCTTGCAGAATCAAGAGCGCTTGACGGCTGAGATTGCGGGCGAGGTCATTGATCTGAGCAAGTCGCCCGACGTGGCGGTCGTGATTCAGGGCAGCCACTTGTGCGCCGTGATGCGCGGCATCAAATCGCCGATGACCATGCACACCGCAGAAATGCGCGGCCTGTTTGAAACCGACCACGCCCTGCGCGCCGAATTCTATCAGTTGATCAAGCCGGGGTTAGCATGGACGAAATGACGATCGCTGAATTCAATCAGGTCTATCCCAACACGCTCAAACGCTTGCCGGGGAAGGGCAAACGCGGGCACAAGTACCGTGCGCAGCCTACGACGATTGACGGTCAACGCTTTGCCAGTAAGGGCGAGGCGGAGCGCTATCTCGTGCTGCGCAATCTTGCGACGCATGGGCAGATCGACGATCTGCGCTTGCAAGTCGCTTACCCGCTCAAGGTGAATGGGCAATTGATTTGTACCTATGTGGCCGACTTCGTTTACACTGAGCATGATCGCCAGATCGTTGAGGACTATAAGGGCGTGCGCCTGCCAATTTATAAGCTCAAGGCAAAGCTCATGAAGGCAATTTATGGTATTATCATTCACGAGACAGGCCGCCAACGCTAACCTATGAGAATCGCCAACCTGACAATTCATGCCCAACAAACGCTTTACCAATCCTTATAGCCTGCCCATCGATGACAAGGGCTTCTGTCTTGACCCAAAAACGGGCAAGCGTGTCTGCGGGGCAGAGCGTAACGGCGGTACAAAAGGGCCGTGTTATAAATCGCCTATGCCGAATGGCCGCTGTAATTTCCACGGTGGGGCAACACCCAACGGCATCGGCAGCCCGCACTACGAAGGGCGCGGCTATAGTAAGTATCTACCCACTCGTCTGAAGGACGATTTTGGGCAAGCGCTTGAGTCTCAGACCTTGACGCAGTTGACCCATGAACTCGCATTGATCGAGACGCGGTTAGGCGAAGTGCTGCGCCAACTAGGGACAGGCGAAAGCAGTGCAACATGGCAAGCGGCGCAGGCGCATCTGGACGGCTTGATCGCCGCCCTGCAAGCGCAGCCCGCCGACCCGCAGCGGCAGGGGCAAGCGCTGCGCGACCTATCCCAAGACATCAAGGCAGGCGCGCGAGATGCGCAACTCTGGCGCGAAGTCCAACAGTTGATCGACGGCAAACGCCGTCTTGTCCAGACTGAAAACCAGCGCTTGATCAACGCGGCGGACTATGTACCGATTCGATCGGCGCTCATTCTATTCGACGCCTTAATCGGGGTGGTCATTCAATATGTCACCGACCGCGCGATACTCGCCGCTATCCAAGACCAGTGGAATCGCGTCACTCGCGGAGCGGGTATCCTTCCGCTTGACAGACGCGATACAGCCGACGCCGTTATCGACGGCTGAGGGGGCGGTCGGGCGTCATCTTGATCTATTGGACTGGGTACTGTTGCACCGTCCCTTACTCGTGCCCGATCGCCCGTTTGACATCGACCACCATCCTTACCTCGCTGACATCTACCGCTGCCGCGCTCAATCGCTTGTGATCGATAAAGCCTCGCAAATGGGCGCGAGTGAATACCTGATCTCTTACGCCCTTCACGCCGCCGATGCGCGCGGCGCGACCATTCTCTATATCATGCCGAACGATCTGGTAGTGGGCGACTTCTCATCAGGGCGCATTGCGCCCGCGCTGGAAGCCTCGCCCTATCTAACGAGGCGCGTGATTGAGGGTGATGAGCGCGGGGCCGACCGCGTGAAGCTCAAGCGGGTGGGCAATCGCTTTCTCTATCTGCGCGGCGGGGTGGTGAGCAAGTCAGGGCGCGCGCCGCAACTCCGCAGCGTTGACGCCGACATTGTCATCTTCGATGAAGTGGACGAAATTGACCCGCGCGCTCTTGCCCTCGGACGGAAACGCCTACGCGCATCGTTCATGCACGAGACGCGCTATGTGTCTACGCCGACCTATGCGGGCATCGGGATCGAAGCTCTCTGGCAGGTGTCCGACAAACGGCAATGGCACGTGCGCTGTGATCATTGCGGTGAGCGACAACCTCTGAGCATCGATGATTTGATTACAGATTGGGACGATCTTGATCGTCCGATCGACTGGCATGGGCGATCAAATGGCGAAGCGTGGATTGTCTGCCGTCACTGTGCGCAGCCGCTTGATCGACGCGGGGCGGGGGAGTGGGTAGCAGAATTCCCGACCAGACCTACGGCGGGCTTTCATCTTTCGCGCCTGTTTGCGATTGACGATCTGCATTCGATTCTGGACGGCCTGCGCAGTGATGACATGGAAGAACGTCGTCAAGCGTGGAATCAAGACTTGGGGCTGCCGTTTGCGATGAAGGGCGGGCAACTGACCGACGCTGATCTGGACGAGTGCCGCGCGGACTACAGTCTGGGCGCAGTCAAAGGCGAGGCAACGGTCATGGGCATTGACGTGGGCGGGCGCTTGCATGTGATCATTCGGGCGCGTCCGCACGTCGAAACGGGGCAGATGAAATTGCGCTATGTGGGTGCGGTCAGTAGTTGGGACACCTTGACAAATCTGATTATCGATTATAATGTAACCAACGTCGTGATCGATGGGCAGCCCGAAACGACGAAGGCGCGCGAAATTCAGAGCGCCGTTTCACCCGACCCTCAAACAAGGCGAGTATGGTTGTGTTTCTATCACGACCAGCCAGCTAAGGCCTCTGTGTACTCAGCCGACCCCCAACAAGGCAATTTGAACGCCGACCGCACGCGGTCACTTGACGATCTGTTTGCGTCTCTGCGCGGGCGCGCTTTGCTGTTGCCGCGCGAGGCGCGAGACATCCCCGATTATTACGACCATTTGAAAGCGCCGCAGCGCGTGATCGTGACCAATGCCAGGGGTGAGCAAGTCGCCCGCTATATCGAGGGCAATGAGGCCGATCACTTTGCGCACGCGGAAAACTATTGCTTGCTTGCGATGCGCGTCCCGCTCGTCTCGTTTCTGCCCACGACTGCCGGGCGCGCCAAAGTCACGTTGATCAGCAATCTCTAACAGGAGATCAAACATGGCCCTTAAAATCAATCGCACCAAGATCGGTGAGAAAGCATGGGGAGAGGTAGACAAGACGGCGTTAGGGAATGCCTTAGCGAAAGCCTACGCCGCAGGGGATGCGAGTAAAGCCCTCATTCGTTTTGTCTATCTTTATGCGCCCGACGATGCTTTTGATAAGGATTCGGACGGCAACCCGACCTTTGCCCACAGCAAGGCGAAGCTGCCCATTTGCGAAGTCAGCGGCGCAGAGGTGTTTGTCAATCGCAATGGCGTTCATGCTGCGGCGGGCGCATTGGGCGGCGCGCGCAGTATGCCCGACATGCCGTCGAACATGATGACGGCGGCCAAACGCCGCTTGCGCGGCCTCTATCGCAAACTAAAAGAGGACATCCCCGACAGCTTGAAAGAAGCGATCGCAGCCCTGACCGTGGACAAACCGATCGAAGAGCTGGTCAAGGGTAGTTTGCAGTATGCGCAAGAGGCGATCGAACAGGCATTCAAAGCAGCATTTCAATGGCCGTCTCCCTGGTCGCCCAATGAGATATATTGCCCTTATCGCATTCTGGATACCTTTGCGGACGCCGTCATCGTGAAGGCATGGGGCGATATGGACGATCTGATGCCGGACGAGTTTTATAAAGTGACGTTCACCAAGTCGGGCGAGGGCTATACGTTTGCGGCGTTTGAGGATTGGGAAGTGGTTGAGCTGACCTATCAACCGCAATCGACGCCGACGCCGGCCCCGATTGCTGAACCAGTCGCAGAATCGATGCCGACCGCAGCCGTCATCGCTGAAGCCTTAGCGCACAAGGTCAAACGAATCAAACGCTTCCAGGAAATCGTGGGTGCCGTCACGGGCGACGGCAAGAGCATTCGATCGAATGCCGTCATGACGGCGGGCATCGTCAACGGCAATCAGCGCCGCTATCCTCAGAAAGTCATCGAGGCGGCCATGCTGCGTATGCAAACGCACCTTAACGAAAGCGCCGGACAAGGGCGCTTCATTCAATATTTGGGCGAAGTGGGACACCCCTCTGATAAGAAACAGACACCGCAACTCCTTGAGACAGTCGTCAAATGGGATCGGGTCGGCTTCGATGGCAAAGACTTATCCATCGCGGGGCGCTTGATCGATACGGCAAAGGGCAAGGACGTGCAAGCATTGGCGGCGGGCGGCGTCAAGCTGCCACTCTCCATGCGCGGTTACGGGGATTCTCGCTTCATCACGGAGGGCGGGATCACGATCGAGGAAGTCCTTGATCTGGAATTCACCGGTTTTGACCTCGTGGAACAACCGGGATTCGATCAAGCCCTCTCGATAGTCGAATCACAAACCGATCCCATAGGAGAAGATGTCATGGACATCGAACAGTTGAAAGCATTGATAGCAGCGAATCCCGATCTATTCAAAGACATGGTCAAGGGCGACCTTGACAAGATGAGCGCCGACGCACTCACGAAGGTCGAGAGTCAGATCAGGGAAGCTTTGAAGCTCAAGCCTGAAGATGATTTGGCGAAGACATTGACCGAAGCCCAGATCGCCCGCGAGACGTTGGCCGCGCAGCAACAGCAAGCCGCCGTCGACAGCGCAATCGCAGAGGCGACAAAGGAACTGCCTTACGGCAAGCGTAATCCAATTTTCATCGAAGCGGTGCGCGCGGCAGTCCCGGCCACCCCTGAGGCGGTCAAGGTGATTGTCGAAAAGCAGCGCGCCATCTTCGACAAGATCGCCGCCGACGATAAACTCGCGTTGATGGGTTGGGTAGGACAGCCGGGCGTGAAAGTGACCGGCCCCGTGATCGAGCGGGAGCTGGGCATTCCCGCCTTCGCGGTCGCGTCCTACGAATTCACCGAAGCGCTGGTGCGCCGCAGCCTGGGCAAGCACTACGATTACCGCAAACCCGACGTCTCAGTGAATGAGATGTATGCCCGCGTCGTGCTGGAGCGCTTCGACAAACTGTGGGGCGGCTATCTGCGCCAAGAGGCGCGCCGCCTTGAGGAAGCGGAACAGACGGTCGATCTTGATCTGCCCTACAGTGCGGCGCGCGCCGTCATCGCGCAAGCCCTGCCGCAGTTGATCGCCACTTCTGTTTTTGACTTCGGCACGATCGATGCGTCACCGACTAATGTCTACTACGAGGAATATGCCGCCGAGACGGGGCTTATTCCGACCATCACCGACGAGTCGATCGATAGTGACGAAAGTGCCTGGGTCGCCTTAGCCCATCAGCACCTCACACCCGGTACAGTCGTCGTCACGAGTGATCCCGCTGGCACGACCTACGAAGAAGGCGTCGACTATGTGATCGATTACCTCAATGGCTTGCTGTATACACTGCCCGCACCTGGGGGGACGATCGGAGATGCGACCGCACTCTTGGTGGACTATACCTATACTGCTTTGCGCGAGGGGGAGATGGCCGAGATTGAGCGCGGTAAGGGTCAGATCACATCGACCACGCTGACCTGCAAGGCCGATCGTCTCGCGCAGCAAATCAGCAGCGAAGCGGTCGTGTTCTCTCGGAGTCAACTCGGTTGGGATGCGACCGCGCGGACGCTGGCGATGCTGACCAACGATGTACGCCGCAAGATCGATCAAGGCGTCATGTATCTAGCGCTGGCGGCAGCGCTCAGTGTGGCCGCAAACAGCGGCGGTACATGGGATGCGACCGCCGACCCGCTCGACTATGAGGACTTCAGCAAGAAGGTGGGTATTGCGCGCGTGCTGATCACGAAGCGGTTTTATACCCCGACTGCCGTGCTGATGTCTACGACCAATTCAGACTTGATCGCCAACAGCGCGCAGTTTACCGCTGCGGGCGCGCGGCCTGATATGGACTTGAATGCCAATGGCTACATGGGGAGAATCAAATCGCTGCCCGTGTTCGAGTCCACCGAATTCACCGACGATTATTCGGTCGTGGCGAATCGGGAGCTGGTTGCGCACCGTGTCTTGCAGCCCTTGCAGATCAAAGGGCCGTATCCGACCTATGGTACAAACCGGGAGCTGATCGCCGCCGATCAATACTACATGGAAGAATATAATGGCAGCGTAGCGCCCATCCCGGGCAAGGGGTCATACGTCAAGATCACCAACGCCTAACCCGTCACTTTGTCACCATCACACTGAGGGCGCGGCGTGCGCCGCGCCCTCATTTGAGGAGTCTCACATGAGCCGCATGAGTCGGATTGCCGTGATCGTTTTGATCGTTGCCTTCCTGTTGGGGGCGTTTGGGACATTCGTTTCTGCCGCGCCCGAAACCGCACCGCTGCCTTATGCGTCGTGGACGGTTAAAACGATCTACCCGCAAACGATTTTGACCACGACCGTCACAAGGTATAGTGAATGTGCGACCGGGCGCGCCAGCGCCGATCTGTGCACCAGTGGGCGCTACACGCAGGCCGATATATTTCTGACCGTCAATTTCTCAACCACCGGCGCTATCACCTTCACGCCGCAATATAGCGCCGATAGCGTCAATTGGTCAAGCAGCATCGAAGTAGCCGAAATCATTTCGGCCAGCGCCGATGGCACGAGCTATGTCGTCATCGCGCCGATGGGCGGTTACTTGCGCTTTGCAGTCGATTCGACGGCGACAGCTAGTCAGACCATCACTGCCACTGTCAAAGTCGTTTACAAGAATCCCTAGAGGACAAGAGTGGGCGCGCGAGTCCCCACCGCGCGCCCACTCTGAGTCACGCCCATGACGATCTTACTTACCGATCTTGAGGAGATTTTGGCCGCGGACGTGCCCGCGCGCAACGGTGTGCCCACCGGCGGGCAGGTGACGCAATCGATCAAGGACGCCGTCGCCCTTTTCAATCGCCGCGCGTCTCGTGTGGCCGTCACGACCGTAGCTGTTACGGCGGGTGTTGCGGACTACAATCTGCCCGCCGACTTTTGGAAGCTCATCAGTTTGCGCCCGATCGTCTCTAACGACGGCGCGGTTGGATTTGCCACCAGCGGCAAGCTCGTGCCCATCCCGCGCACCAGCGCGCCCTGGGCAGACGAGCGGCATGTCATCGTCGGGCTAGTATTGACGATCATCCCCACCCCGACCGTGACACTTGATCGGGAACTGCGCTACGGGGCGGGGCTGGTGCTGGACGATGACGGCGACTATCTGGACATGACAGACGAGCAAGCGGTTATCGTGATGCTGAAGGCGCGCGCGATTGCGCTAGGCTTGCAGGCGACTGCCGCGAGTCGTGAGGCGTTCCAATATTCATTTGGGGACGCGCGCATCAGCAAGGAAAAACTGGCGACCGAGCTGCGCGCGCAAGCAGACGTTTTTGACAGGCAATTCGATCAAGCCGTGATCGCCTACATTGGGCATGTGGTGGTAGTGGGCTGATGCTGACAGACGACGATCTGATCGTCATGGCGCGTGACCTGCTTGAGATTCGGGACGATCTGCCCGCGTCGATTGCACTGCGGCGCGGGGCGACCACGCTCTCCGCACAGACCGTGCGCTTGGGGCGCAGCGGCACGACCGGGCGCGGGACGCGCGTCGATAGTCCAGCCGGTCAAGAGTACCGCGCCCCGACGATCGTCTTGGGCGCGCCCGCGCTGGACATCGCGGTCGAAGATCGATTCAACGCGGCGGGCGTGCTGTATCGCGTGATCGAAGTCACGCGCTATGCCGGTCTTGCAACGTTTGCGACCACTGAAAAGGTAGAATGATGCCGGGTTTAATCGATCGCATTACGTCTTTGTGGAAGCCGCGCGCCGTCGTTTCGACGCCCACGACGATTGATGAGCAACCCCCGGCGCGCGCTTCAGCGATCGCCTTCACCTACAGCACCGAATGGGATCGGCGCAGCAAGATCAACGAGGCGCGCGAGATGTATAAAGACGCCCGCGTCAAGCGCATTCTTGGCACGATTGCGCGTGATGCGACCCGCGCCGGATTCTCGATTGAGAGTAACGACCCCCGCGCCGTCGAAGTTCTGACCGCGCTGGTGAAGCGTATTCACTTGACCGATGTACTGGACGATTGGACGCGGCAGACTTTCCGAGACGGCGATATATTTTTAGAAGTGGGGATCGGCGCTGATCTCTTGATCGATCTGGTGACGCGCAAGCCTACGCTTGAGATGCGCCGCGCGAGTGATGCGCGCGACCAATTCCCCGACCCCACCCGCGCCTTTTGGCACGCCGATCAAATGTGGATGAGTAACGACCCCCCACCCGATGCCCTGTGGTTTGCCGCATGGCAGATCGTACATGGCCGCTGGGCGCATGACGAGGGCAGCCGTTACGGGACGCCGATGTTTGCCGAAGCGGGCAAACCCTTTCGACGCCTTGATCAAGGCGAGACGGACATCGCCGTGCGCCGTCACACCCGCGCCGGGCAGCGCTTGCACCATACCGTCGAAGGCGAAGAGGGCGACGTGATCAAGTATCAAGAGCGCAACAAGGACGCTCTTGAGAATCCGTTTGCGGCACAACTCGACTTTTTCAGCAACAAGCCGGGTGGCATCAGCGTGATACAAGGGGACGCGCACCTTGAGGAAATTGGGGACGTGATGCACCATTTGCACACGATGTGGACGGCCTCCATTTTGCCCATGTCGTTGATCGCCTACGGGCAAGACCTGAATCGAGACATCCTGAATGAACAGCGCGACCAATACAATGACGATCTACCCACCGTCACCAAATGGGTTGAGGATGAATTCGTGCGCCCAGTGTGTGATCTGCAATTGCTGTTAATGGGCATTCTGCCTGAATCGGCTACTTATAAAATCGCGTGGGTATCACGCCAAATCTTAACCCCCATGATGTTGAAAGACCTAGCGACGGCGGCAACCTTGCTGCGCTCGTTTGGCCTCAACGACGAAACGATCTTGACGTTAATCGGGCAGTTCACGCCTAACGTCAAGCTAACCGTCGATATGCTGGCGGGCAATGAGGCAGGACGACTGGCCGACATCGCAGCGGGGGCAGCGGCATGACCGTCACTTCATTGGCCGATATTCAGCCCGCGCAGGCGCAGCGGTATCAACAGATAGCGCAGGCTAAGTTGCAACTCTATTTGACCGGCGAAACACACCGGCTGATGATCGAAGCGGGCGAGACGATGCGCAAACAGATCATTGAGGTAGCGGGCGACAAGTTGGACTCGTTGACCGGCAGCAGTTTACAACGCGCGTTGACGGCGACCGATCAAACGTGGGCGACGACCTTCACGACTTGGCAGCAAGCATTAGAGACGTGGCGCGAGGTTGCGGCGGGGCTGCCGTTTGGGACGCTGGCAATTTATCAAGAGTGGGTGCGGGCGGCGGTCGATCGTTTACAAGAGGCGCACGAGTTGCCGCTACAGGGCGTATTCAATCCGCAGCAGCAAGCCGTCATGGACGCGGCGAATCAGCATCTTTATACAGACGGCGCGCGCTTGTCCGATCGGGTGTGGCAACTGAATCAAGCAGCGCGGGCTGGCATTCAACGCACCCTCTACGCGGGCGCGGGGCAGGGCGCGAGTGCATGGGATACGGCCGCTCTGCTAGAGCAATACCTGGGCGCGTCTCAAGGCTGCCCGCGCTGGACGCGGACGCGCCTCTATCAACTGAGCAAGAAGGAAATAGCGGGCGGGCGGCGAACTGGTTTGAAAAGTGGGGCAGAGTGCCGGGGGCAGGGTGTGGCTTATAGGGCATTGCGTCTCGCGCGCAACGAGACGCAAATCATCCATCACTTAGCGACCGACGCCGTCATGCAAGCCTCGCCCTTTGTGCTGGAAGAACAAATCAACCTGAGCGCCGGCCATCCCGAACCGGATATTTGTGATACGGTCGTGACCGGGGGACGTGAGGGACGCGGTATCTACCGCGTGGGTCAAATTAGTCTGCCACTTCACGTTCAATGCTTGTGCTACAAAACTGCCGTGCTGATGTCTCAAACGGAGTTGACGAGCAAGCTACGGGGCTGGTTGGACGGTTCGCAAGGCTGGCCGCAGATGGACGGCTATAGCAAATTGATCGGCGGGAATGCGGCGGCCTCGATGCTCAAGATACAGCAGGCACAGGACTTGCAGGCGTGGATATTCGACAACCCGCACGACTTCATGAATTAAGAGGCGCGGCGATGCGCGTGATCAGATTCAGACGCATGGTTCAGCGGCAGGGTGTATGGCAGCGGGCGCGCTCAGGACATTGGGAAATCGCTTTCAGCGAGGCGCGCCTGTTGGCTAAGCTCAATGGCGATTTAGCCGAGATAATCATGCCCGCGCGCCCATTTTGGATTCGCTGGCTGCGCTCCCTCCTACACTAGGGCGTTTCAGCGTGTAACAGCGGCCTAATTCAAGGCGGCGCGCGAAAGACGACGCTAGGGTCGTCTTTTTGAAACAAACGCGCTGCCGCGCGTCCTAGAGCGTTTTGAGAGAGGAAAAGATGGACGGCCAACAGTATTTTGTCTTATCTGCTATCGCGGTCAAAGAGGGCACGCGCGTGCTCTTGCTGACCGCTGAATTGTTGACGGCGCACAGTCAAGACGAGCTGGCCGCACAAATCGCGGCCTGGCGTGAGAAGATCAAGGCTGAAGGGTTTATCGTGATTGACCTTCTGATGACGACGATCCCGAAATGACGATCACGGCGCAGGTCGTCACCCGCTTGACGAGTGATAGTGCCCTCATGGCGCTGTTGACCGGGGGTGTGTTCGACGGCGCGATCGTCGGGGAGATCACGCGCCAATCAGCGGCGAGCGCATTCGACAGCAACGCGGAGATTGAACCGTGCGCCCTTGTCACCGAGGCTGAAGAAACGGCGATCGCGCCTTATCTGACCAGCGCGCGATTGACCCTCTCTCTCTATTTTTATCAGCGGTCGGGTTACGCGGCGATCGGCCCGGCTGCGGCGCGCGCTTATGCGCTGTTGCAGCGCACGAAGATCAGTAATGCGCCGATCTGGCAAATCAGGCATATGACCGATCTTCATCAGCAGGAAGATCAAGCGCTGCAATGCAGCCTCGAAATCAGTCACTACGAAGTTTTGAGGCTCAGGTGAAGATCAATTTAGGCTGTGGGTTTGAGATATTAGCGGGGTATTGCAATGTAGACAACCGGGCAATGCCCGGCGTGAATGTGATTCACGATCTGGACAGCCACCCCTGGCCGTTTGATAATGATTGCGCGACCGAGATCATCGCCTTTGATGTCTTTGAACATTTGCAAGACGTGATCGGCGCGATGAACGAATGTTGGCGCATTCTCATCCCAGGCGCATTTTTGAGGATACGCGGGCCGGTGCCTGAGTCAGAGAATCTATGGGTGGACGTATCCCATCGTCGCGCCTTCGTGGAACATTCATTCGATCACTTCGATTGGTCTACCGATTTCGGGCGCAAGTATCGTTATGGGGTCGGGCCGTGGCAGATTCTAGGGACGCTGCGGCACGATGGGAACATCAATTTTGATTTGCTGAAAAGGATGGCGAACGATGGATAATGGGGGCATGACCGGGGCAGAAGAGGCCGTCATGAATGCGCTGGTGCGGGCGTGGGATAAGTACGTCGAATTGCAAGCCGCCGCGCCTGCGCAATTCAGACCCGACGATCTGGACGACTTTCGACGCGCGATTCACGACGCGCAGCGCTTGATCGGAATGCGCGTTGTACGGCGCGACCATCCCGACTATTGGAGTAGTGCGACGTGACGACCTTCTTGGGATTTCACACGCCGCAAGATGGCTACGGCATTCCGACGATGGAGATTGCCGCAGCCTTGCAAGCCCGCGACCCTGCGATCGGTGTGATCGATATGACCGCCATGAGTCAGTCGGGCGCGCCGCAGTGGACGATTGACGATCGAGTCGTGGCGCTGTGTACCCCCGACTGGTATCCTAAGATCGAAGCGCGCGAGTTGATCGGTTATACGATGTTTGAGGCGAGTGAACTCCCGCGCGGGTGGGTCACGAAGATCAACGCCTGTTGTCAGTCGGTGCTTGTGCCCTCACCCTGGTGTCGTGAAATCTTTACGGCAAACGGCGTGCTCAAGCCGATCGGCGTCGTGCCCTGGGCGCTCAATGCGCAACATTTCAATTATCAAGATCGACCCGCAGATCGCTTACCCTTTACATTTCTATGGTCTGGGACGCCCGACTTGCGCAAGGGGTGGGATGTGACTTATGCCGCCTTCGATCGCGCCTTCAGAGGGCGCAGCGATGTCAATTTGCTCATGCACTTTCGAGCCGCACTGCCCGGTCAGCCGACCTTTGCCGATCCCAACGTCGAGATGATTGTGGGCAAGGTCGATCGAGCGGGCTGGCTTGATATGTTGCAGCGCGCGGACGCCTTCGTGTTCCCATCACGCGGCGAGGGTTGGGGCTTGCCCCCGCGCGAAGCAGCGGCCACCGGTCTGCCTGTCATCGCAACCTATTTTGGCGGGATGGCATTTGACTTACTTAATTGGGGTTTGCCCGTGCGTGTGGGCACGACGCCGCGCCCTGCCGCTTACGGCTTTTGGGAAGATGGTACGCTCGGTACATGGCCTGAACCCGACGTGGACGATTGCGCAGCGCAAATGATCTGGTGTGTGGAACATCGCACCGCCGCGCTGCTATTTGGGCGCAGCGCCGCAGCCTATCAACATTTGACGACGTGGGCAGACACCGCGGCCACCTTGCTCTTGGCCGCTGAAGGGGTGAAGATATGATTACCTCTCTGAGACTGAAATACACCGGCGCAGGCACGCGCTTACTCGGTGCTTTCGTTTGGTCGAAAGATAACGGCTATACCTGTACGGTCGATGACGCGGGCGTGGCGGCCAATCTGTTGACCTATCCCCACCCCTCGTTTGTCATCGCACCCGACGAGCCTTTACTGGCGACGATGACGATCGAACAGATCACGATGGCGCTGATCGATCAAGTGACGACGATTAGCGCGGACGATGACGCGGCGGCGGCGTCAAAGCCCAAACGATCCCGCCGTAAACCTATCGAGGATTAGGAGGATTCAATGGCGACTTATGGTGACAAGCCGTTTGGCTTGCATATGATCAAGGTCTACCCGCTGCCGTCCGGTACGGGCGTGCGGTTGAACGTCGAACAAACCCTGAAGTTTAAGGAACGCACGCGCAGCGGGCAGCTATCGGGCGGCGATGCGCTTGTGGCCGTTGCGTCTCTGAGTGAGGCCGCCGACTTCGAGCTGGGCGCGGGTGGCATTCCGCTAGAAGCCTATGCCACCATGACCGGACGCACCGTCACAGTCAGCGGTAGCACGCCCAACGAGAAAACCACCCTAACCGGTGAAGCGCGTCATCCCTTCCCTTACTTTCAGATTCAGGGGCAGGTACTTGGCGTCGAAGATGACGACGTCCATATCGTGCTGTATAAGGCGAAGATTCTGGACGGCCTGGAAGGGTCATTTCAGGACGGCCAATTCTTTACCAGCGGCGCAAAAGGGATTGCCGTTGACGACGATGTGAATGGCGTGTGGGATTTGATTCAGCACGAGACGGCGACCGCGATCGCTACGAGCTTACCGTAATCATGAGCAAGCCCAAGAGTAAAGAGGACACACGCGCCGCGTTAGCGCGCTGGCGTGCGGGCGAGGAAATCACGCTGCCCCAATCGGGGTTAGTGGTGCGCGCGCGGCGTGTGGGTCTATTGGATATTGTGACGCAAGCAGGCGATATCCCGGTCATGCTCGGGCCGCAGATCGAACGCCTGAAAGGCGGCGGGATTTTCGACGTGGCGGCGCTGGTCGAATTCGAGCCGGTCATCAATGCGCTGTGCAAGCTCGTGATCATCGACCCACCCGTGACGGACGAACCTAGCGAGGATACACTAGGGATCAAGGAATTGCCCTTTGACGATCGCGTCGTCATCTTGCAATGGGTGACAGGCGAGGCCGCCCTGTTACAACCCTTTCGCGTTGAGTCGAAAGAATCTGTGGAGACTGCATAGTCTCGCCCATGCTTACGGGCAGCGCCCTAGCACGTTTCTCGGTGCGGGCTTGACGGACTATCAAGCATATCAAATCGACGCGGCGACCTTGCGCGTGGGGCAGGACATCGAAGCGGGGCTGGCCGATGGGCAGACGATCGAAACGCTGTTTAAGCCCGCGCCCCAGGGCGCGCCTGCGCGTCCCTCTGAATATGCCGACCCGCGATTCGCCGCCCGCGCGCGCCGCATCAAAAAGGTAGATTGATGGCTGCCGGAGCTTACTGGATAAAACCGCCGTCCCAACTCGCCGCCGCGCTGCGCGAGTATCAAGAGAAACTCAAAGCGGCAATCCGCGCGGCAGCGGCCTATACCGGGCAGAAGATGCAAGACGAGGCGCGCCAGCGCGCGCGCTGGTCAGACCGCACCGGCAATGCCCGATCGGGATTGTTCTACGCGGTAGATGGCTTTGGCTTTCCCCCCATCGTCGGGCAGACGGCTGTCACCTTTGATCAACCGGTGCGCGATGTCATCACGGAGAGCGGCGGCGATGGCTATCTGATCTTGTGTCTCGGTCACACGATGTGGTACGGGAAGTTTTTAGAGCTCTCAAACGGCGGGCGCTATGCGATCGTGCTTTCGACGTTCAACGCGAATCTTCCGATCTTAGAAGGCGTATTGAAAGGTGTTTTAAGATAGTATGATAAAGCATCCAACACCTGAACCACCCACTTCCCGGCCACCCATCGACCGAGCAGGAGCTGGTCTATTTTTCTGGCTGGTCGTGGTCGTCATCGTGATCACGACCCTGGCGGTATCTCTGGTCTTGTGGGCTGCGTTTATCGCGCTTTTCTCAGGCGGTTAGAATATGGCGATCACGCTAGGCAGCGCTTACGGAAAAGTCGAGATTGACTTCACGGGCATTCAACGCGGCGTGGATGCGGCGGGGCGCAGTCTCACGTCGCTAGAGAATCGCCTAAAAACAACGGGCGCTGCCGTGAAGCAGGTCGGCGATAACCTTTCGCGCGATGTCACTTTGCCCCTCGTAGCAGTCGGCGCAGCCTCTTACAAGATGGCCTCAGACTTCGAGGCCAACATGCAGCAGATCGTCGGGCTGGTCGGCGTCTCGCAAGACCAAGTCGACGCGTGGTCGAAGCAGTTGATCACGCTCGGGCCCGAGTTAGGGCGCGCGCCGAATGAATTAGCGAAGGCGTTGTACTTCGTCACGAGCGCCGGGCTATCAGGACAGGAAGCCCTCGACACCGTGACCGCCAGCGCCAAAGCCGCCAGCGCCGGGCTAGGCGAAACGCAAATAGTGGCCGATGCGGTCAGCAGCGCTATCAATGCGTTTGGTAAAGAGAACCTCACGGCGGAGCAAGCGGTCGGCGTCTTGGTGGCGACGGTGCGCGAGGGCAAGGCCGAAGCCTCAGAAATCGCGCCCGCTCTGGGCTCCGTCATCCCCGTAGCCGCGCAGCTCGGGATCTCGTTTGACGAAGTGGGCGCGGCGCTGGCCGCAATGACGCGCGTCGGTTTCAATGCTGCCGAAGGGGCTACGAATCTATCCGGCATCATGTCGGCCTTTCTCAAGCCGGGCAAGCAAGCCTCAGAGACGATGGAAAAGTTTGGCCTGAGCGCCGATGAAGTCCGTAAGACCATCGATGAAAAGGGCTTACTGGTTGCGCTGCGCTTGATTGCCGATCGTCTTGGCGACGATGACGAAGCCTTAGCCGCCATTTTCCCCAACATTCGCGGCTTTCGCGGCTTGCTGTCCCTCGTGGGTGAGAATGCAGAAGAAACGGAAGTCATTTTTAGCAAGCTGGCCCAAACGACCGCCAAAGACCTCGATACCGCTTTCACCGTAGCCAGTAAAACCGCCAAGTTCCAAATGAATCAGGCTATGGCCGAATTGCAAAGCACCTTGATCGTTTTGGGCGGCGCAGTGCTGCCCGCCATCGTACCGGTCTTGAAAGACATCGCGGCCTTTTTGCGAGACGTTGCCAAAGCCTTTCAAAGCCTCAGCCCTGAGACGCAGCGCGCGATCGTCACGATCTTGATCTTCACTGCGGCGCTGGGGCCGGTACTGTCAATTGGCGGGCGCTTGATCGGGACGATCGGGAATGTGGCTGGACTCGTCAAGACATTAGGGACGGCCTTCATCGAAGGCGCGGGGGCCGCGATAAAATTTGCTTCGACCGGCGCACAGGTCGTGCAATATCTCATTGAGGCAGGCGTGGCAGGGCTGGCCGTCGTGGGCGCGTTTGCGGCGCTGGCTGCGGCGCTGGTCATCGTGATCAAGTTTATTGAACAGGCGGGCGTTGCGGCTAAGGCGACCAATGATGAGCTGATCGCCATGTCTCGCAGCGGCGATCTATTCATGCAAGCGGGCGCGTCGTTTGAGCTCATAGTCAACGGGACGAAGCGCATCAATGAGGTCTTGGCGGCGCACGAGCGCGAGATGCGCGTCGTCGCAACGAGCTACGGCGAATATCGCACCGAGGTCGAGCGCGCGGCAAAAGTCGCCGGGTATTTGGTCGATGCTGAGGGCAATCTGATCAAGGTCACACAAGGGCTAGGATACGAAACGCGCGAGGTTGTTCAAGCGAATTATGCCATGACCGAATCGGCCTATAACCTCGGTGTTGCGCAGCGCACGAATGAAGCCATCATGGATGAGGGTGAGCGCGCCTTAAAAGGTTACGCGACCGCCGCGAAAGAAACAAAAGAGGCCGTGACTGAATTAGCGGAAGCAAGTATGGCCGACATGCGCATTACGGCGATCGCGTCCGGGCTGGCAATCGAGTACACCGACAAAGAAAACGCGCTCAAAGACAAGCTCAAGGAATTGCGAGACGTTGAGGACGAAATCGCAAAGCGCGGGGTGGCTCATAACGCGGTCGTCAAGAATGCCAAACTGAGCGCAGATGAGCGGGCGACGGCTGAAGCGAGGCTGGCCGCCGTGACCGAAGATGTCACCCTCGCGCAGCGTAAAAAGAATGAAACCGACGCCGAATACACCGCGCGCATGGCGGGCTTGAAAGAGAAGCAGGGCGAATTGACGACGAAGCTAGGCGAGCATACGGTCGTCGTGGGCGGGGCGACCAAAGCGCAATTAGAGCATCGTCAAGCGGTCTTGGATGACATTGCCGCGATGGAACGATCGGCTGAGGTTGACCGCGCGCGCGATGCCTTTGACGCATTGGGGCAAGCCCTCAAAGCGGGTACGCTGACTGGCGAGGAATATAGCGCGCGGGCAACGGCCTTGAATAACATCACGCATTTATACAGCACCGAGGCGCTCTTCGCTGCGATGTCACAACAGCAATTGATTTCAGCGTTGACCAATCCCGCCTCGGCCAACTGGCAGGCAGAGCTGGCGCGCAATAAAACCTCGCTGGATGGCGTAGCGAATGCGACCCTAGCCGCAGGCGGGCAGCTTGAAAACTTCGCGGGCATTCAATTACCCAAGACAGAAGAAGCGGGCGCAGCCGCAGCTAGAGCGTTGGGGCCGCTGGCAAAAGTCGTCACGGATGCCAAAACCGCCGCCGCCAAGAAAACGGAGATCGCGCCCGTTGATGTGGGCGACCCGCGCGCGGCGCTCGGGCCGCTGGCCGATGTGGGGACGCAAGTCAAGACGACGACCGATCAATCTGCGGCGGCCTTCAGAGGCTTAATGGCGACGGTCAAGGACGAGGGACGAAAAGCCCAACCCGCACTCAAGCCGGTGGGAGATGCGTTTAATGCGACCGAGAAACAGGCGCGCACCAGCACGAAGGGCGCTACCGATTTGACCCAGGGCATGATCAATACGATTGGCAGCGTCGTGACCGAACGATCGCCGACGCTGTTGACACCGCTTGAGATTGCATTCAATCAGCTCCAGATCAAACTGGGCGCGAATATCTCAGCCATTATGACCAGACTATCAAACTTGATTCAAAAGATTCAGGACTTGGGTAATACGCCGATCAGTATTCCATCGCTGCCGACTGTGACCGGCGCGGGCAGCACATCGATCCCGACGCATCCGGGACGGCAGCAGGGCGGGCCGACCCGCGAGGGCTGGCATTATTTGCATGACGACGAGTATGTCTTGTCGTCCGCCATGCGCCGCGGTCAGCAACCCATTCCCGCTGAAGCCTTAGCGCTCACGCCGCGCGCCAGTGGAACCGGTGCGCCCATCAGCGGCGCACTAGGAAACACTGAATGGAAAATCACGATCGCGCCCGTATTCAACGTGACTGCCGCGCCGGGCATGGACGTAGACGAGTTAGCGCAGCGGCTAAGTCAGCGAGTAGGGCGTCTCACACAACGGGCGATAAATAACGGGCAGGGCTGGCAGGGGATATGATGTCACATAGTCCGCGCGCGCCGCTCCCTCCGCCTGATCTCGATTTGATGACGCAGCCCGAAGCGTCTAGCTGGCTTGATGATATTCTGTGCCTGGTCGTTGCGATTGGGATGATCGTCGGGACTTTGATAGCGATGAGGTTGATATGACAGCAGCGTTGAGATTTATCAAAGGCGCGCGATCGCTAACTCTGCGAGACGATCGCTTCACATTTGAGCGAGGCTTTACGCCGCCTGCTACTCACGTCGAACGTCAAATAGCAGCCGGGACCGCGCTCACGCCGATGGGCGGGGCGCTCGTGAGTAGCCATGCCGTCAATCGGGATTGGTCGTTTGATATTGGATTCAAAGAGACGAGCATACTAGCCGTGCGCCGGGCGCAGCGCGATATTCAATCGTTCCTGAGTGAGGCCGGCGACGAGCAAGAACCGCTCTTGATCGAATACAGTCCGGCAGGACTGCCCGCGCCCCTGTGGGGGCAGTTGACCGCGCCGCTGCGCTATGAGATTGTCAGCGGCGATGTTGAAATGCAGCGCTCGGGCGGCCTCGCCTGGAATCATTTGCCACTCGCTCAAATCAATCTCCAGATCAAGCCCTGGGCGAGTGGGCTGACGCAGCGTTGCGCGTCGGCGATCGGTGGGGTCTACTACGAAAAGGTGGGCGTGCCCAATCAAGGCCGACGCGGGCTGGTCGTGGCAGAGGCCACTACGAATCTTGTGACCAATCCCACCTTTGGGTCCAGCACCTTTGATAACGATTGGTCGGACGCTTACGGGGTACTGGCCGCGAATATCGATCCCGCTTACACTTATCCGGACGAAGGCGTGAGTGCGCGATTTATTGCGAATGACATCCTGAATCTTGGCACGCTGACCCAAACGATCACCGCCAGCGGTACGCATACCCTCAGCCTATACGTGATGCTGCCCGATCTGAGTACCCCCGACATCACCCACCATCGGATCATCTTTGACGGCGCAGAAGTCGATCCCGTGATCAGCGCCGTGGGCGAGGGGATTTATAAATTGACCTATAGCGCCAGCGCGTCTGGCGCTGCGACAACTTACGGGATAGGTTTGTGGCCGGGCTATTCGATCTATCTGTTGGGCGCACAGTTGGAAGCGAAGGCTTACGATACCCCGCTCTGCGCCGGGCACTTCATCGGCTGTGCATGGAGCGCCGCAGCGCATGACAGCAGCAGCACGCGCGCGGTGGGCCGGGTGCTGGCGTTGATTGAGGGTCAGCAGGTGGACGGCGCGATCGTGCTCGCCTGGAAGCCCCGTTGGTCTAGCACGCACCCGACCGATCAAGTGCTATTCTCAGATGCGGGCGGCGATTTGAAAGCCTGGTACAACGCCACTCAAGATAGAATTTATTTCACGGCAGGGATCGGTGGGCCATATACCGAGGTCTTGACCTTCGCGGCGGGGGATGTGTTGCGCCTGGCCTTTGTGTGGAGTACGGCGGGCATTCTGATCTATCTCAATGGCGTCTTGGCCGCCAGTCAAGTGGGATCGTATCTGCCCAGCGTGCCCGATCAACAAATGTACCTCATGTCGAACGATGCCCCCGCGCTTCAGGCGGGCGGCGAGCTATTGCGCTGGTCGATCTTCGCGCAGCCCTTGACCGCTGAGCAAGTCGCTAACGACGACGCCTTCATGGCGGCGCTGACCGATGACGATTTTAGCGCAGAATCGATCCCCTACCTCTGGACGAAAGACGGCAACGATCAAATCGACAATAGCGATGACAGTACCCATGATAATTGGGCGCTGGTGGACGGTGTGCCGGGCACTGCCCCGGCGCGCAGTCTGATCGAATTGACCTACGCGTCAGCGGGCACAGAACCGCTCGTGTGGCTGGCGCAGCACGACCTGGAGCATTTCATCGAACCAGAATCGGCAGGCTTGACTTATGGCGGTAGTGAAGTGCTATCGATCAACACGAGCGAGGTTGAATTCACGACCGCCCAGCGCGCGGTCGATAATCGCTTGCTGGTGGGGGGCGATGCGTATGTCTTGCTGCGCATCACGGACGCAGGCGCGAATCTGATCGGCAAGGTGCGCGTCAAGTATTCGGGCGTGACGTATGATAGCGACTTCGTGACGCTGGCCGCCGATGCGACCGCGCGTCTGTTCCTGTTTGGGCCGATCCCGATCAAGCCGGTGGATGCCCTGTATGATTGGGTTGAAACGATCGGCCTGTGTCCCGTGATGAAACGCAGCAGCGCGGGCGCGGCAAACGTCACGATCGACTATGTGCTCGTCACGGCCTTCGATTCACTCAAGATCGTCTCGCCGTCCGGGATCATGGCGGGCACGATTCTCGTGGACGGTATCCAAGCTGTTTCCCGCACGGCGACGGCGGGCTACTATATGGGCGTGAATTACAAGCTCAACGAATTCTTGACGACGACCGGCGCAGCGATTGAGCTCACACCGCAGCGCCCCAATCTTCTGATGGCGGCGCGCGGCGCATTGGGGGCGGCCTTTTCGTTGACGAAATTGATCGATCTGGTCGTCACGGTCACGCCGAGGTATCACTTGCTATGAGGCCGTCCACGCTCAACCCTCTGCGCGTCGAAGTTTACAGCAGCGGCCTGATCCCGGTACTGGATGTGGACGGTTCGCTGGCGCGCGCTCAAGTGATCTCGTTTGAGACGTTCTACCCGGGCGGGCTGTTTGGCCCGGCAGAGATTTTCGTGCCGCGTCCCGTTACGCGCGCTTGGCTGGTGCGCGAAGGGCAGCGCATGGCGATTTTTCGCGGTCAGCAAATCGTCTGGGAAGGCAAGATCGCCGCAATCGGGATGCGCTTGAGTGACGATCAAGGGATCATCCTCACGGGCGCGGGGGCGTGGGGGTCATTGCTCAATCGTACCTGGCTTAAAGTTTGGGCAGATAATCGCGTCTCTGAAGATCGTTGGGTGAGGCAGTCACAAGGCGATCAAGACGCCGCCGCGAATATCGATCGCTTACAGCGCATTCAGATCGGGCCGCAAGCGATTGCCTGGACGAATGGGCAGATCGTGGCCGCCTTTCGCTACACCATGCCGACCGGCGAGACGATCAAGCGGGTGGTATGCAGTAGTAAGAACCGCACGAGTGGGCAAAGTTGGGAAACACGTTTGAGAGATACGGTTGGCGCATCGAACATTTGGAGTCACACGGCAGATGGCACAACGGTTGCCCATGATGATACTTTGGGCACGCCGCGCCAATACCTTGAATTGCAATTCTTGAGCAACGCCAATCAAACGCCTGCGGCGGCGGTCTATGGTTGGATTAGCGGGCTGATGGTCTACAGCGAGACAGGCGGGATCACGCCGACCAGCGTCATGCAAGATGTCCGCGCGCATCTGTCAGAACTCAATGCAGATGAGTCGAAGATTGCGAGTAATACCTACGTGCTAGAACCGTTTTACACATCCGGGGCAGAACCGATCAATGCCATACTCTCACGCGCGGCAGGCTATGGTGATGCGAGTTACAATCCCTGGGCGGCCTATGTAGACGCCAGCGATCGCGCCGCCGTCCCTGATGGCAAGCCCATCTTGTGTTATCAGCCCTACCCCGACCTGTCCGCTGCGGATTATCTGATTCGACTGGACGAAGGTAATCTTGAGGGTGATGTCGATATGGAGCGCGCGGTATTGGGGGCTGTGATCAATTACATCATTCTCCACTATCGAGACGACGCCAACAGCCGGGACGTGTGGTTGACGCCCGACGATAACGCGGCGCTGAAAGATACGGCGTCGATCGCGCTCTGGGAACAGCAGGACTATGTGCTGGATGCGGGCAGCGCGAATGAGGCAGAGGCGTTGAATTGGGCGCAGCGCATCCTGGCCGCGAATAAAGACGCCCGCTATAAGCTCGCCAGCGGCGTGACGGTCAAGGGCACGCTGCGCAGCACACAGGGGCCGGCGCGGCCTGTTTCGACGGTGCGCGCTGGACAGCGAGTGCGGGTCGAGAATTTTCTCAGTGACGTGGTGGGTGTGGCCGACGCGGGCTTGACGTTTCTGATCACGGGCACACGCTATACCGCCGCCAGTGAATCACTAGAGATCACGATGGGGCTACCTGATCAACTCGCTACCTATCTCGCGCAGCGGGCGTTACTCGATAGCCGGAGGCTGCGCTAATGGGCTACCCGTTTGGAGTGGCTGAGATCATGGTCATCGATCAAGATCATGTCAATCACTTGCTGCCGACCCCGCGCGGGTTTAAGTGGAAAGAAGTCACGACGGCGGGCATTGTCGAAACCGAGGATAGCTTGCTGGCCGAAACGATTTCAGAGTACATCGCCTGGGAGATCGAAGGGGGCGGGCTGCCGCTGGAAGTATACGCCGCCATGACCGGACGCAGCGTTATCGTTAGCGGGTCAACGCCTAACGAGCAAACGAAATTGACCGGGCGCAGCGGCGAGATTTTCCCGCTGTTTGGCTTACAGGTGCGCGCCGTTGACGATCAAGGCGGGGATATGCTCTTGTTTCTGGCGCTCGATCAATGCCGCTTGACGGAGGGGCTGCGCGGCGACTTTCAGAGCGGGCAGTTTATCACACCTGGCGTCAAGGGCGTGACCTTCAGCCCTGAAGAAACGGTCGATCTATTTTCGCTCACGGCGCGATCGGGTTACTTCGCGCATCCGCTCGGGGTCTATGTCGTCGGCGTTTCACAACTTGGTGGGCCGGATGTCATTGCGTGAGGTAAATGTATGACTGAACCCAAAACGACGCTAAAAGCATATTTTGAAGATGGCGACATCCCGACCGGCGCAAATTTTTCCACGCTCATTGATTCCGCAGCGTTGATCTACATTGCGGCGAATGAGACGCAGCGCACATCTTATTTAGCAACCGCCCTAGCCGGTGATTGGTGCTATCAGACGGCAACGGATAAGATGTATTTCTGTGACGGCTCGTCCTGGATCGAAGTAGCAACCGTGATCATGTTGGTGGACGGTTATCGCCCGCTCACAGAGAAAAGTCAAGCGATTTTCACCGTTGAGGGATCATTGACCGTGGGCGCGGGCGTGATCAGAATTCGCAACCGAACCGGGCGCACCCTCACGATCAGCGAGGTACATTGTGAAGTGAACACCGCGCCGGTGGGCGCGGCGATCATCGTCGATGTTCACAAGGCTGGCGTAACGATTTTCACGACGCAGAGCAACCGGCCAGAGATTGCGGACGGCGCGAATGTCGGCAGCAGCACGACGATCGAAGTGCCGGTCTGGGCGAATGATACCTATCTGACAATCGATCGTGATCAGGTGGGCAGCACGACACCGGGCAGTGACCTGGTCGTGACGGTAGTCTATAGCTAGGAGGCAATCATGGCGCGGCAATTCACGGACGGCGCAGAGATCGGTGACGTTCTATTTTGGAGCGTGATCGCCGGGAGCGTCACCAACATCACGACGACGCCCCGCAGTGGGGTAAGGACTTATAGTGTATCCAACGCGACCGGGACGCGCAATATCACGGCGGTCGCGGAGGGATACGATCGGCGCGGGATTTTCATGACCTCAATTGGAACTGTCCATACCCTATTTCGCTGGACAAAGGCCGGGACGGTTTTGGGCGGTGTGCGCCTGAACGCCACCACGGCAAAACTTGAAATCTATACCGGTACGGCCACATTGGTGGCGACCAGTGCAAACTCGCTTTTGGCGAATACATGGTATCTCCTCGAGACGCATGTTAAGATCGACGACAGCGTTGGGCTGATCGAAGTGCGGATCGATGGGATCGATTTCGTATCGTTTTCAGGTGACACAAAACCCGGCGCAGATACCACCTTCGATGCCGTGGTCGCAACCACAGGCATCACTTTCTATCTTGACGATCTCGCATTCAACGATACCACGGGCGGGGTGGATGATTCATGGTGCGGCGATGGAAAGATCGTGATGCTGCCGCCGTCCTCTGCGGGCGATACGACGCAGTGGACGCCCAGCGCGGGCAGTAATTGGCAGAATGCTGACGACGTGCCGCCTGATGGCGACACCACTTACAATTCTGAAAATACATCGGGTGATGTTGACCTTTATAACACCATGACCTTTACCATCCCGGCTAACCATGTCGTCAAGAGCGTCTATACCGAAGCCCGCACCCGTGAGGAAACAGCGGCAGGCGATTCGCTGCAATATGGCCTGAAAACAAACGGGGTCGAATATTGGGACGCAGGGCAAGCTCAGCTCACCAGCTACCAACGCTATGTGGGCACACGGCATCGGGTCAATCCCCAAACGTTGGTCACGTGGATTCAGGGCGAATTGGATGCCTTGCAAGTGGGGGTCAAGATTCCATGAGCACCAAACGAGTGACAGCGGTTCAGGCTGAAGTGGAGTATGGCGGTTCGCAGGTGCGGCGCGTGACCGCTGAAGGCGCGATGGTCGAGTATGGCGGTTCGCAGGTGCGGCGCGTGACCGCTGAAGGCGCGATGGTCGAGTATGGCGGTTCGCAGGTGCGGCGCGTGACAGCGATCGGCGCGATGGTTGAATATCATCGTTTGCCGTTCATGCGCGTGACCGTCATCGGGATTATGGTCGAATATCAGCCTGTGTTATCAACCGGGAGAGTGCAAGGGCCGCCCGCTCAGATGACAGGGTAAGATGATCGCAGATTTCGCAATTTTCTATCACGCGGCATGGGCGCTGCGCCTGGGGCAATCGCCCTATACGGTAGCGGGCTTTTATAATCCCGTCTGGGCGCTTCTGCCCATTCTGCCTTTGACCTGGTTGCCGATCGAGATGGCGTGCGTCGTCTATAGTGGGGTGACTTTGATAGTCATTGTCACTGCGTTGTATCTGCTACACGTGCGGGGCAGGCGGCTGATCGGGGTGGTCTTGCTTTCTCCGTTGGTGTGGGCAAATCTGATGTATGCGAATGTAGACGGTTTTGTCTTGTTGGGTGCAGCGCTGCCGCCCGTGATCGGAATCTGGCTGTTAATTCTCAAGCCGCAGTGGACGATCGTCTTGATTGTAGGGTGGTCGATGCGCGCCTATCGCGCTGCGGGCTGGTGCGGCGTGGGGCGTTTGCTCGGGCCGGTCTGTATCGTGCTGACGATGGGCGCGATCGTTTTCGGCCTGCCCCGGCCTGATCTTTCAGTGATGCACAGTTGGAGCGCCGATGTATTCCCTTATGGCCTGCCGCTGGCGGGCTGGCTGATAGGGCAAATGTGGCATAATCAAGACGAGGACGCAGCGCTGGCTGCGGGGTTATTTCTCTCGCCCTATGTGGGCATTACGTCATGGGTGGGGCTGGCGTCTTTCGGCGCAAAGCGATCGGGTATTCTCGCGGTCTTGATCGGGTTGGGATGGTGGGGCATAGCGATTTTCAGAAATAGTCTATAGGAGGCTAATCGTGAGGACACTACTAGGGTTTCACGTGGCGAGCAGCAAGCGCACGGGTGTGGTCGATTTGCTCAAGGCGGGCGCACGCTGCGTCGTGATGGTCGATCAGAACATGATAGGTGAAGCGCGTGCCGCGGACGCCATCACCGCATTTCGGACGAAACAGGTCAAGGGCGAGGACAACCCGCTCGGTATCGATCACGAGGCACTCGCAAACATTCCCGCCAGAGCGATCGCCTGGATGCAACAGATCGAACCGATTTGGGCGCGCAATCTCGGGGCTACCTATTACCTGCCGAATTGCGAGTGGGACATCGGCGATCTTGACGCGGGCGCAAAGATCAACTCCTTCGCCATTGAGTGCATGAAATATGGCGAATCGCGCGGCTATCGGTTGGGTATTCTCAATTTTGCAACGGGCAATCCCAATGATAACCCCATCGCGGGCGCGCCCTGTTCGATGGAGCAGCGTCTCGATACCGTGCTGCCTGCCCTGCGCTATTGTCAGCAGCACGGGCACATGGTGAGCTTGCATATACATGGTGATCTTCTGCGCGGCGACGAAACGATCGCGCTGCGCTTCAATCGTCTCTTGCGTTATTGCAGCGCGCGCGGCTTTCTACCCCAGGTCATGATCACGGAGCTCTCAAACGGGGTGGGTGGCATCGAACCCAACCTGACCGAATATCTGGCCGCGATCGCGGCCTGGGACAAGGCCGCGCGCGCGTCTCCCTTCGTGGGGCAGCTCTTGGGCGCGGCGCTTTATGGTTTCAATGCAGCCGAAACGCTCAGGGGCGGCGTGCCACAGATTGCCGCCGTCATGCGCGCAGCGAGTGACCAGGATACCCCGCCCGCGCCGACAACTATCTCATTCAGAGGCGAGATCGCCCGCGACCAGTATGCCGCACTCGCGGCCTTCGTGACTTCGCGCGGCGGGAAGATCGAGGCGAATCCATGATGCCCTTACCCCCCGATAGTCAAGAGCTGGTCAAGATCATCAGTGAATTAGTCGCCGGACTCGCTCAGAAATGGGAGGCATTTGTGACCGCACTTCAGCAGCCCAACAGCCCCGGCGCTCCCTCGTGGCCGCCCTATCGCAGTCAATGGGATGAGGACGGCAACATGCGCAATAGCGATTGTGGCCCGACGTGTGTAGCGATGCTGTTGGAACAGCGCGGGCAAATCGTCCCGATCAATCAACTCGCGCGCGAAGCGGCGATGGATACGCACCCGACCTATACCCTGCCGCAAGACCTGATCAACTGTGCGGCGGCGCACGGGCTGCCCGTAGCGCGTGCGTTGGGCTTGACGATCGACCGGCTGCGCGCCGAAACGCTGGTCGGGCGACCGGTGATCGTGCTGGTGCATTATGGGACGTTGCATGGGCTGCCCACGCAAGATAGAAAATTCAGCGCCGGTCACTGGCTGGTCGTTGTGGCGATTGACGATCGGTCGGTCATCGTGCATGATCCCAACTGGCGCGGCACGGAGCGCGCGAAGGGCGCGGGGCTTGCGATTCCGATCAAGCTGTTTGAGCAAGCGATGGAAGATTGTCGTATCGACCGCAACACGGCCCGTCAGGGCCTTATCATCGTTTCGTAAAAGGAGCACCATGATTACCTTGACCGATCTGTTTCCCGATACCTTCGTCAATGCCTTGTTGGTGCTGTTGGGCTTGATCGTGCTTGACCTCGTGTTTGGGGTGGCGGTGGCGATCAAGCGGAAGAAGTTTGATTTTAAGCAAGTGGCCGACTTCTATAGTACGTCCGTCATCCCTAACATTCTCGGATGGGCGGTGGCCGACATTGTGCTGCGTCTCGCGCAGCAGCGGCTACCCGGTTCCGCGCTGGTCGATACGATCGTGAGTCTGGGTACAACCACGCTCTATGGACTCGTGGTCATCGCTTTGGGCGCGCAGATTGCGGGCAAGCTCTCAGAATTGCGCGCGCCCGCCGCGCCATCGGGCGGCGCGGTGACGAAGTAAGCCGCCATGCCTGCCAACGACGCGGATAGCGGTAACGAAGTCCTCACCCTTCTGCGCGATTTTCTCAACCAGCGCAAGACGACCTCCGATCTATTGGAAGCCCGTATCGACCACTTGACGGCTGCGGTCGGGCGCATCGAAGTGAAGGTCGACGGCAACACGAAAGAGCTGGCGACCGTGCACGATCTGGTGCACGGTCACGCCAAACTGTTTGAGGATAACGAGCGTTGGAAGGCAGAGACAGAGGGGCGCGTCGAGGAGTGGTTGCAGATGGGGCGGGCTGATTTAGAGCGCTTCGGAAAAAGCAATCGGGAAATGTTTTCGATGTTCCAGACCTCGCAGGATCGCCAAAATGACGACTTTGACGAGCATTGGTTAATGATGACCAAACGGCTTGACAGTGTTCATCAGGCCGACGCTCAGGTCAAGACGACGCAGATCGATTATAAAAAGACGGTGGTCGGCGGCGTGCTGGTCTTGCTGGGCTTGATCGTCACGTCGATCGTTGCGCCGTCCCTGCAGGCGCTGTTGGCGCGGCTTCTGAGTGGTGGCCCATGAGTGAGAAGAAAGGGCTAACTCAATGGCTGGACTTGATCGGGGAAGAGGCGCGGGTGATGTGGAAAACAT
>Ga0209751_10000734_pt1 | contig 34821 bp, 36 predicted proteins | sample RifCSP13_1_FD_184019 | JGI IMG/M metagenome (GOLD analysis project Ga0209751, IMG submission 184019) | Soil microbial communities from Rifle, Colorado - Rifle CSP2_sed 13_1 (SPAdes) (version 2) | ecosystem: Environmental > Terrestrial > Deep subsurface > Rock core/Sediment | place: Rifle...
TTGCCCTCCGTTTCATCGCGGGAAGAGTTTGATAGGCTTTCCGTCACATACGATCCTGATACGCCTTACGCCTTGCCGCACCTCATATTTGTTATCGATCGCAAGGACAACAACCGTATCTATTACGTTAACAAGAAGCGCTACTCCTTTCACAAGGATTTCGTCAATGGTAACTACCTGTCTCTGGATAGGGGGCGTGAGTTCTTTGAAAACAATTATTTGAAACCTAACCGGCGCTTCATTCTGGGTACGATTGCTTATCAAACCCTCGTCAAGCGTTTCACTTTTGAGTTTTGGGAGGGCGATTTAGTCCCAGCCCAACAGATCAAGCTGACATCTGACGTTATTAACAAGACGTTCTTTGCCCCAGTCGCGTATAAGCCCAACTCGTTGCGACAGGATCAGGAATCACAGTCGATTACTGGTCTCCAGCGTGTTCTACAAAGCGACATTAGTAAAGAGCAGGATTACCAGACCCTGAATATTGCTAAGGGATTGGGCAGGGTTCATCTGATCGAGAAGCTCGATCAACATGTTGAGATTGGCTTCAACGAGATCCTGGTATTGAACGAAGTTCCCGTTCAGCTGCCGCCGGTGGCTGGCATAGTCACCGCCCAACCCTCGACCCCGTTATCGCACATCAACTTGCTCGCAAAGGGTTGGGGTATTCCTAATGCTTATCTAAAGAACGCCCATGAACTACTCAAGCAGTACGACGGCCGTTGGATAAGTTTTGAGACGAGGAGGGACGGTTACTCGATCAAATTGGCCGACATGGACCAACTGCGTGAGTACCAACGGAGGTTGGCTGAACGGCGAGATGTAGTTAAAGCGCGTTACAACCTCTCGGAGAAGCGGCTGCTGTCGTTGAGGACACAACGAAGTCATTCGAGTATTGCCTTCGGCAGTAAGTCGGCGAACCTGGGTGAGGTTGCAAACGCGCGAATTCCGGGGATAGTCGTTCCCGGTGGATTCACTATTCCGTTTTACTACTACCATGCTTTCATTAAGGACAATGCGGTTGACGATCGGATCTACGAGCTACTGAATGATCAGAAGTTCGTCCACGATCCTGCTTACCGAAGAGAGCAACTCGCAGGGCTTCGTACGCTAATTCAGAAGGGAAGGTTTGCTGAATCACTGAGTAGGCAGATTCGCCGCCGGGTTGCGACTGAGTACCAGGGCAAAGGGTTGTTCGTGCGCAGCTCTTCGAACGCAGAAGATCTGCCGAACTTTAGTGGTGCCGGGCTATACACGACCGTTCCGAATGTAAAAGGTGATGACCAGCTTACTGAGGCAATCAAAACCGTCTGGGCCTCGCTTTGGAACTTCGAGGCATATGAAGCCCGAGAAAGGGCCCTGATCGACCATTCAAGGATTCTTATGGCAGTCCTGATTCAGGAGGGAATTAATTCCGAGAGTTCTGGTGTAATGATCACAACGGATCCTTTCGATGGAGAGAACAGGGGCGCAATTTACATCAGTGCAAAGCGTGGCCTTGGGATCAAGGTGGTTGAGGGCAAGCGAGTGGCTGAACAGATTATCTTTCGGCCGCGCACGAATGCCGTTCAGGTGCTAACCCGTTCCGATGAAGATAGTCTGTTGACATTCGCCGAAAACGGCGGTGTCAGAGAGGTGGCAATTACTGGAGAACGAAACGTCTTGACTGACGATGTGATCAGGCGTCTGGTGAGGGCTGCATCTGCAGTCAAGCGGGTGTTTCGCAACCGAGATCAAGACATTGAATGGGCTTACATGAAGGGTCAAATATTCATTTTACAGTCACGACCTTATATCAACCACATGAGTACAAACCTATGACTAATCAGATCTTTGCCGATGGAATACTAAATGACCGCGTTGCGTTCGTTACGGGTGGTGGAACAGGAATCACCGGTGGTGTAGCAAGAGCCCTGGCTGAAGCGGGCGCGAGAGTCGCACTCGTCAGCAGAAAGATGGAGCATCTGGAGCCCGCGGCTGCGGCTATTGTTGCAAGCGGGGGCAAAGCTCTAGCTGTCGCTGCCGACGTTCGTAATCCGCCGGAGGTTGAGCACGCGCTGTCAACGACAATTGAGCAGTTCGGTAAGGTCGATATTGTCGTCAATGGAGCCGCGGGCAATTTTCTCTGTAGAGCGGAAGATCTGTCGCCCAACGGCTTTGGCACCGTCGTCGATATCGATTTGAAGGGAACGTTCAATGTTTGTCGCGGAGCATTTGCCGAATTACAGAAAAACCGGGGGCAAATTTTGAACATTAGCGCCACACTACATTACCTTGGCACGCCAATGCAGCTACACGTTTCGGCCGCAAAGGCGGGTGTGGATGCGTTGACGCGTAATCTAGCCGTTGAGTGGGGCCGGTATGGTATTCGAGTAAACGCCATCGCGCCGGGACCGATTGAAGACACCGAGGGGATGAAGCGCCTTGTTCCTGAGCCCATTAAACAGAAGATACTCAGGAGCATTCCGCTGGGCCGGTTTGGCTTGATTGAGGACATAGAGAAAGCCGCCGTGTTTCTCTGTTCTGAAGCGGCAAGCTATATCAACGGAGCCGTGCTGGTTGTCGATGGTGGTCACTGGCTCAAATCTGGATTTGGAGGTAGATCAGAGTAAATCAAAGAAGTCCTTCACCATGCTCGACCTACAGCCAGCAACCTTTGAAGATTTCGAACGCGAGGCCGAACAAGGGAACGTCGTGCCCGTGGTTCGCTCTGTTTTGGCAGATCTGCAAACCCCCGTCAGCGCATTTCTTCGTATTGCCGGCACGTCGCGTTATGCATTTCTTCTTGAGTCGATTGAGGGCGGGGAGCGAATCGCGCGCTATTCGTTTCTAGGCGTCGATCCCGAGATGATCGTCCGTGGATTCAGCACTCACACGGTAGTCGAGAAAGAAGGCAAGAGTGAAATTCATCCGGTAATCGCAACAGAGTGGGCGCGAGCATATTTTCGAGATCGAATTCTCGCGCGTCGTGCAGGTCTGGTTCCATTTGCGGGCGGGGCTGTCGGTTACCTTGGTTACGATGCTGCTGAATGGTTCGAGCCTTCGTTAGCACAAGAAGTTCGACAGGAGACGATGCCGTTGGATGCCGCCCTTTCCGCTGTTTGGATGTTCTTTCGAAACATCATTGCTTTTGACCGTGTGCGCCAGCGCCTGGAAATTGTCTCTGTGGTCTTGACTGAAGACGCCCGAGGTAGTCACAGCCGTCTGCGCGAACTTTACGATCGGGCGGTAGAGCGCACTGCTGAACTCGAACAGCAGCTGCGTCAAGCGCCCCGCATTGAACGAACGGCCCTCATTCCTTCGCTTTCAAAGAAGGATCCGCCGCAGTCGAACTGGTCACGGCCCGATTTCGAGCAGGCTGTCCGTCGAGTTCAAGAGTACATTGCGGCTGGTGACTGTTATCAAGCGGTCTTGTCACAAAGGTTTTCAACCCCGTATTCGGGCGATGCTGTTTCCATCTACCGTTCTTTGCGTACGGTCAATCCATCCCCATATATGTTTCTGCTGCGCCTCGGTGACGAATCAGTGATCGGAGCGTCTCCGGAGATGTTGGTGCGCTGTCATGGCCAGCGGCTTGACTATCGACCCATAGCCGGTACGCGTAAACGTGGAGCAACTGAGACGGAAGACTGGGTGTTGGCTGAGGATCTAAAGACTGATGAAAAAGAGACAGCTGAGCACATGATGTTAGTGGACCTCGGACGTAACGATCTGGGCCGAGTGGCGGATTACGGGTCAGTGCGGGTAGAAGATCTGATGAGTGTCGAACGATATTCACATGTTCAGCATCTGGTTACGGGTTTGCGGGCCCGGTTGCGCGATGGACTTGATCGCTTCGATGCTTTGGCTGCTTGTTTTCCCGCCGGGACGGTTACGGGAGCGCCGAAAATTCGAGCCATGGAGATCATCCGCGAGCTTGAGCCTGACAAACGAGGGATCTACTCCGGCGCGGTTCTATATATGGATTATGCGGACAATCTCGACTCGTGTATCGCGATCCGGACTATTGTATTGCGCAAGGGCACTGCAACAGTCCAAGCCGGGGCTGGTATAGTGGCTGATTCGATACCAGAACACGAATACGCTGAAACGGTGAGTAAGGCTCGAGGGTTGTTTCGCGCCATCGAACTAGCAGAGAAGGGTTTATAGAGGTGGGCAACTGCATTCGTATTGCGAGTTTTATAGTTTGGACATTGATGGTCCCATTGGTGGTTCTTTGTCAACAGCCAACAAGCACACCTGAAGATGGTCCAAAAAAGGCCAACGCCCGTCCGGTTGAAGCTGCGCCTGCCCCGCCTGAACCTTTCGACAACGCTTCCGTTGAAAAGATGGCTGCCAGTTGCGTCACACTGGAAACGGAGCTTGGACCAATTGAGATAGAGATGTTACCGCTTTCTGCTCCGGAAGCAGTGCGCAACTTTCTGAATCTCGCTTCCACAGGCGCTCTGGATACAACGACTTTTAGTCGGGTAGTGAAGAACTTTGTGATCCAGGGCGGAAATCTTTCAACCGGCGAGAGGTGGAATGCCGAGCTGGCCAGGAGGATGAGTCGAAAGTTACTGGATGAACCGGGAATTATCCGACACGTACGCGGAATTGTTTCGATGGCAAGAACCGAAGAGCCCAACAGTGCGACCACCCATTTCTTTATTCTCGTTAATGAGGCTAGTCACCTGGACGCCAAGTTCGCCGTGTTCGGTCGCGTAATCACAGGGATGGAAGTAGTTGACGTAATCAATCAAGCACCGGCTGTTGGGGAGAAACCTGAACGACCCGTCAAGATTAATCGTGCGATAGTATTCCAATGTGCAGGTTCAAAATGATCCTTAGTCAAGGCATCGGCACGGGGCGAATGGAGTGTCGAGTAGCTCTACTAATCCTGGTAGCACTGTTTTCAGGCTGTTCAACGCCCACAACGGAAAAACCAAATCCTGACGCCGCAAAGCGTCTGTTGAAGCTGCGCGGCTACGACTTTGATGAGAAGAGCTTTTTGGCGGCGGCTGCGGCGGGGGACGTGCTCGCCGTCAACTCATTTTTGTCCGCTGGCATGAGCCCAGACGTCCGCGATCAGGATGGCGAGACTATTCTTATGCGGGCTGCAAGGCGTGGTGATGTACCAGTAATTAAGGCACTACTTGCTGGGGGCGCCGACGTGAACATCAAAAACCCAAACGGCTATACGGCGCTCCTGCGTGCTCTTGGAAGCCGGCATGAGGACGCGGCTGCTCTTCTTTTGGCTCGACCTGAAGTGGACATTAATGCGCGTGGCGCAAACGGTGTCAGTGTATTGATGGTCTACGTTGCGCGAAATCGAGAAGAAGTCGTTCCCGGACTGATCGAACGTGGAGCAGATGTCTCGCTTCAGGATGAGCAGGGGGATACTGCGCTGCACAGTGCGGCACAACTCGGAAATGTGAACATAATGCGTTTGCTGCTGGAGAAAGGCGCGGATCCGAACATCAAAAACAATGTTGGCGGTACCGCTTTAATGTGGGCGGCGACATATGGACAGCTCGAAGCGGCGAAGCTGCTGCTCGAGAAGGGGGCAGATCGGAAGATTAAGGACAACGACGGGAACACGGCCGCATACTGGGCTGAACGAAACAACCGCCCGGAATTGGCACAATTGTTAAGGTAAAGGCCGACGACCAAGGTCCAAGGTCCAAGGTCCAAGGTCCAAGGTCCAACGTCCAAGGTCCAACGTCCAAGATCCAAGATCCAAGATCCAAGGTCCAAGGTCCAAGGTCCAAGGCAAGCTTCAGCGACAACACCGAATGTCTCAAAAGACTAAAACCAAAGCCCAAAAACGAACAAATCAGCAACCAACAACGAACAACTAACAACGAACAACCAACAACGAACAACCAACAACTACGTTGTGCTTCTAGTAATAGATAATTACGACTCATTCACTTACAACCTTGTTCAGTATCTCGGTGAACTGGGTGAGCGCGTTGAGGTGCGCCGCAATGACCAGGTAACTGTCGCTGAGATTGAGTCAGCATTGCGCCCGGAGCGAATCGTCATTTCGCCCGGCCCGGGCACGCCTGATGATGCAGGTATCTCGCTCAGGGTAATCGCTGAACTGTCTGACAAGGTGCCGATGCTTGGTGTCTGTCTTGGACATCAGGCAATTGCGCAGGCATTCGGCGGCAAAGTGATTCGCGCGCCCATCCTGATGCACGGAAAGGCCTCTGAAGTCTCACACGACGGAAGAACAGTCTTCGCCGGAATTCCGAAACCATTTCAGGCAGGTCGTTACCACTCGCTGATTGTGGATAGAAACACCCTGCCGGATTGCCTTGAAGTCTCTGCTTTAACGAGCGATGGGGTAATCATGGGTTTGAGACACCGCAAGCGGAGGCTTGAAGGCGTACAGTTTCACCCCGAATCCATCCTAACGCCTGAAGGCAAGCAGCTGCTGGCAAACTTTCTCAAACTCTAGAATTACCCAGCCGACCGAAATGGCTAGCCATGCCTACTGAAGATACTTTCCTAGTTCGCCTGATGCGAGGTGAGGACCTCAATCGCTATGAGGCCGAGCAACTGCTGCAGGACCTGCTTCGCGAAGACTTAAGGGATGTCCAGATCGCTGCCACGCTCGCGGCGCTCTCGACAAAAGGTGAAACCATTGAAGAACTTGCCGGCCTGGCCTCGGCCTTGCGGAAACGTGCAGTTCACATCAACTGTTCGCAAACTAAGTTCATCGATACGGCTGGTACTGGATCTAGCCCGGCAAAGACATTCAACATCTCGACAGCAGCGGCTTTTGTCATCGCAGGTGCTGGCTTGCCCGTGGCAAAGCATGGAAACCGCGCCGCAAGCAGCCGCTCTGGGAGCGCTGACGTTCTAACAAGCCTCGGGGTGAATATCGCGGCGGCGCCGCAACTGTCTGAGCGTTGTCTGGAAGAGATCGGTATCTGCTTTATGTTTGCGCCGCTCTATCATCAGGCAACGGCCAGAGTAGCTGCTGTGCGCCGAGAGCTTGGCGTGCAGACCACTTTTAATCTCTTGGGTCCGCTCAGCAATCCTGCGGGAGCGCGTTTTCAGATCGTCGGGGTGTGGCGGCGCGATCTCGTTGAGAAACTGGCCCTGACGCTTTCGCTGCTTGGAACCGAGCGCGCCTGGGTTGTGCATGGTGAGGATGGGTTGGACGAGATCACGCTGAATGGGAAGACGCTTGTCGCGCAAGCTGAAGGAGCAAGTGTCCGAACATTTGAGGTCGGTCCGGCAGACTTTGGGTTTCTCAGGAGTTCATTTGATGAGCTTCGCGGTGGTGACGCTGATGCAAACGCCGCCATCATTCGCGAGGTGTTGAATGGAACGCGAAAGGATGAAGCGCGTCATCTGGTGCTCATAAACGCAGCTGCGGCGTTGTATGTCGCTGGTGTTGCGCCCGACCTTCACGAAAGCGTTCGGCTCGCGGAGAGAAGCATTGATTGTGGGGCGGCGCTGAATAAGCTTGAGAAACTTGTGGAGCTGACTAACAAATAACTGTCCGACGAACATTTTGATGCATATCCTCAGCGAGATTCTCGAAGCCAAGCGGGCGCGTGTTGAAGCTGCTAAACGACAAGTGCCTCCCGCGGTGTTGCAACGAAACGCAACACTCCTCCGTGAGGGCGTGCAGCCGCACAGGCTTCGTCGAGCGGTTGAGACACCGGATAGAGTCAACATCATCGCAGAATTTAAGCGCCGTTCACCTTCCAGAGGGACAATACGGGTTGACAGGTCTGCTGGTGAAATCGCTCAGCTGTACAGAGCTGGTGGGGCGGTGGCTGTGTCTGTCTTGACGGAGCAGGATTACTTCGGTGGCACGTTGGACGATCTAAGCCAAGTAAGAAGAACGGTATCTCTGCCCGTTCTGCGCAAGGACTTTATATTTGAAGAATACCAGGTGTTTGAAGCAGCGGTTGCTGGAGCGGATGCGGTGCTGTTGATTGTGGCAGCGTTAAATGATGAAGCGCTTCTGCGATTAAGACACCTAGCCGAAGCTGAGTTGGGACTCGATGCGCTCGTGGAGGTGCACACCGTCGAAGAGCTGGAACGTGCTATGTTGTGCGGTGCAAAACTGATCGGCGTTAATAATCGTGATTTGACTACGTTCGAGGTGTCACTAAATACGTCCGAGCAACTTGCGGTCGCTGCGCCTGAGGACGTGGTGTTGATTTCCGAAAGCGGATTACGCACCAGCGATGACCTTTCGCGACTGCGTGCTCTTGGCTATAGCGGCTTCCTAATTGGAGAGGCGTTGATGTTGGCAGAACATCCGGAAGAAGAATTACGGGCGCTGGTGGGCGATTTCCTGGAGCGCAGCGACGCGACGCCGCTTTAGTTGTGTTAACGTTCGAAGATAAAGCGGCGGCGCGTCGCTGCGCTCCTTGTCCACGCACCCCAAAATGCCATGGCGAAAATTAAGATCTGCGGCATTACAACTCTTGGGGATGCACTCGCGTGTGCAGCTGCTGGTGCGGATGCGCTTGGCTTTAATTTCTATAGGGGGAGCCAAAGGTATGTTCATCCTGAGAGGGTCCGCGAGATCACAAGACAGCTCCCACCAGAAATTCTTACCGTTGGCGTTTTTGTCGATGAGCCTTCACCAGAGGTCATTCGATATGTCGCTGACGTGGCGAATGTAACAGCGGTACAACTGCATGGCGATGAATCACCTGAATACTGCACCGCACTAACGAACAAGTTTGTGATTAAGGTTGTTCACCCTAACAAGGATCATAGAGAACTCACACAATACAAAACCAGCGCTTTGATGGTTGATACGTTCGACGAACACGAACGCGGGGGGACTGGACGTCTTTCAGATTGGTCTTTCGCTCGGAAACTTATTCAGCTCACTCCGAGGCTTTTTCTTGCCGGCGGTCTTTCACCTGAAAACGTCGCTGATGCGGTGAAGATCGTCGAGCCATATGCGGTCGATGCCTGCAGCGCTCTGGAATCCAGCCCCGGGAAAAAAGATCCCGACCGTGTGCGCGCTTTTGTGGAAGCAGTTCGTCGTGTTAAACGTTGACTAGTTGTAGTGACGCCGCGCTATGCTACCTCACCCGGCTAAAGTCCTTTCCCTCTTGACCATGTCAACCCAGATGCAGAAATCTTCAAGTGGCCCTCGCGAGCGCGGACGAGTGTTTCTGCTAACGGACAATCAAACAAAGCTATCACCCGAGCTTTTCGACTCGGCAGGTCTGAATGTTGTCGGCGTTGCGAGTGGCACCGCTGCCCTTGTTTCCATGCAACGAGCTCGGCCACACCTGGTGATCACCAGCAACCGAATCGAGGGAATATCGGTTGAGGAGATTGGAAGAATACTCAGCCACACTCACAAGGGGGTCTTCCTGCTCATTGTTGGTACTGAAGAAGCCACGTCAGGAAGACGCCAGTCGGCCCTCGCACACGGGGCCTTCGATTACTTCCAACTGCCGGCGGAATCTGATCTTCTCATTTTGAGAGCGAAGCAGTTAGTTGGCCTGCAACAGACTCTCGAGCGTTTGCGGGCTGAAGCAGACCTCGACTCCCTGACCGGACTTGCGAATCGTCGCCGCTTTCGTACTGCCTTGGACCGCGAAGTTGAAAGGTGGAGACGTTACGGTGTACCGTGCGCGCTACTCCTGATGGATATCGATCACATGAAGGCAATCAATGACCGCTTCGGGCATCCGGCCGGAGACGTGGTCATTCGCGATATTGGAAGTTTGCTGGCTGACGTATCACGCGACACTGATACTGCCGCGCGATTGGGTGGTGAAGAATTTGCGCTGCTGTTAGCAAACGTCACCGGAGAGAAGGCGGCCTTTGCTGCTGAGCGTTTACGACTGGCCATAAATGGGCAGGTAATCCCGGAAGTCGGTTCGATTAGCGTTAGCATCGGCGTCGCGGCCCTGCCTGAACACGCGCATTCCCCAAGGTCGCTCTATGCTGCAAGCGATAGGGCGCTCTATGTAGCGAAGAACGGTGGACGTAATCGCGTTTCCATCGCGCCCCTCCTGCAGGAGAACCTTCCAGGCGTTTAGTACCATGCGATGAGCTTCAAAGATGTCCAACCAGATGAGTTCGGCCATTGGGGAGCGTACGGAGGGCGGTATGTTCCCGAGACGCTGGTCTCTCCCTTAGACGAGCTCACCACCGCTTTTGAGACTGCCAATACCGATCCTGAATTTCAACGGGAATTGCGCGGACTCTTGCGGGATTTCGCCGGTCGGCCTACTCCTCTTTTTTTAGCCGACCGGCTGACGAAACACTGTGGAAGTGCACGCATTTTCCTGAAACGGGAGGATCTACTTCACACGGGTGCTCATAAGATTAACAACACCCTGGGTCAGGTTCTTCTAGCGCGCCGGATGGGGAAGCGACGAATTGTCGCCGAGACGGGCGCGGGACAACACGGCGTTGCTACCGCCACAGTGTGTGCGCTCTTTGGTCTTCAGTGCGTTGTTTACATGGGTGCCGAAGACATGCGCCGGCAGGAACTGAATGTTTTTCGGATGAGTTTGCTTGGCGCTGAAGTACGCGAGGTGGATGCCGGTTCACGCACCTTGAAAGATGCCATAAATGAAGCTCTTCGCGATTGGGTCACCAATGTTGCGGATACTTATTATCTACTCGGAAGCGCGCTTGGGCCACATCCTTACCCGTTGGTGGTCCGTACGTTTCAAAGTGTCATTGGCACCGAGGCGCGAGCGCAGTGCCTGGAACAGATTGGCCAGCTGCCCGACACTTTGGTCGCCTGTGTTGGCGGGGGATCGAATTCGATAGGTATGTTCTATCCGTTTCTGAGTGATGAGGTGCAGATGATTGGCGTCGAAGCCGGCGGGCGCGGTGGTGAGTTGGGTCAGCATGCTGCGCGAATTGCAGAGGGGCGGGGCCGTCCCGGTGTACTGCAGGGAACATTAAGCTACGTCTTGCAGGACGAGCGTGGCCAGATTGCTGCTACACATTCAATCTCAGCAGGACTGGATTATCCGTCGATCGGACCTGAGCACGCCTTTTTGCACGATTCCGGGCGCATCAACTATGTGGCTATATCCGACAACGAAGCTCTTGCCGCATTTCGACTCTTGGCAGAACTGGAAGGAATCATTCCCGCTCTCGAGTCAGCACATGCAGTCGCACATGCAATGAAATTGGCGAGCGAGATGAATACGAACGAGGTAATAGTCGTGAACCTCTCCGGCCGAGGGGATAAGGACGTGAATACCGTTCGTGAGTGTGTTTCTTAGGAACGCGGGCGTCCTCGCCCGCACCGGTCGTGCAAACAGTGTTCCACGTCGACGTTGCTATGTCACGAATCAGCCCAGTTTTTGCCAGACTTAGACGCAGTAACAAGCGAGGGTTGATTCCATTTATCGTCGCAGGCGATCCAGATCTCAACACTACTGCAAAGCTGCTAGTTGAATTGGGTCAACGAGGCGCCACCATCATTGAATTGGGAGTTCCGTTTAGTGATCCGATGGCTGACGGACCAGTGATCCAACGAGCCTCGGAAAGAGCGCTAAAACATGGTTTCGGTCTCGATGAAGTTCTGGAGACTGTGCGAATCATGCGGCAGCGCAGCGATACCCCCGTGGTGCTTTTCAGTTACTACAACCCATTAATGCAGTACGGCTTCGAGCGTTTGGCACGTGAGGCTCGTATTGCCGGTGTCGACGGATTATTGGTGACGGACCTCATTCCTGAAGAGGCAGGTGACTTGAAAGAACTTCTTTGGCGTAACTCGTTAGACTTGATCTTTCTCGTCGCACCTACCTCCAGTGACGAGCGGTTGAAGCTTGTTGCCGATCAGACGTCCGGATTCATTTATGCTGTGTCGCGTGCCGGAGTTACTGGGATGCGTGAACAAATGAGCGAAGAAGCAGCCTTACTCGTCAACCGTATTCGAAAGTTCTCCAACCTGCCAATTGCAGTAGGGTTTGGAATTTCCTCACGAGAGCAGATAGCAGACGTATGGAAGTATGCTGACGCCGCGGTGGTAGGCTCTGCGTTGGTGGCTCGGATTGAGGACGCCGATGCAAATGATCTTGCTTTGGCGGTGGGAGAGTATGTCGCCGGATTGATACCGTGAATGTTTTAGGAGCGTGATATAAGAATGAGAATCAATGCGGGCACGCCGATTGTAGTCGTGTTACACAGTCCACGCGAAAAGTGCTGGGGCTTGCTCGACGAGATTACGACGGCTGGAGTATTCTTGCGCGGTCTTGATCTGAATGCGTTCGACGATTGGCTGAACGCTGTTGTGCATCAGGAACCGTTTGTGGGCTTTGGCGACCTCTTCTTTCCGCTTTGGCGGGTGGAACGCATTGCGAGAGACGAAACCGCCGGTGGCATTCCCTCGCTGCACGAACAAGTTCAGCAGCGCATGGGCCGCTCCCTTGAAGAAGTGCTGGATGAAGATTTTCGGCCAAACTGAGTCAGAAGTTGCGCCCTACCTCACGACCCTTAAGACGCAGAGAGGGCTGCCGTTGCGCGCGACAGATTGATTACCTCAACCCTCCGAAAAAGCATGTGTTGCACGAATGAAACACTGTTCCATTCTCGCGTCGGCTGTGATATGCTGCAAATCATAGCAGTTGACGATGAGAAAAGGAGCGGAAGAAAGCGATGTACGTTATGGCTGATGAACGTTTGAACTTAGATCGCGGGAAAGCTGTTGAAGCGGCGCTTGCCAATATAGAGAAGAAGTTTGGTAAAGGATCCATCATGCGTTTGGGTGAACGGGATGTCTCAGACGTGCCCGCCATCTCGACTACGTCGCTCGGCTTGGATATTGCGATGGGCATTGGTGGCGTCCCCCGCGGCCGCATCGTTGAGATCTACGGACCAGAGAGCTCTGGTAAGACAACACTCGCACTGCATATTGTTGCCGAAGCGCAAAAAGCAGGCGGCGTGGCGGCTTATATCGATGCAGAACACGCGATGGACGCGGATTACGCTGGAAGACTCGGGGTCGATATCGATCAGCTTCTAATCTCTCAACCGGACTCCGGTGAGCAAGCCCTCGAAATCGCGGAAGCGCTCGTTCGGTCAAACGGTGTTGATGTGATCGTCGTTGATTCGGTTGCGGCCCTCGTGCCGCGGGCAGAACTTGATGGAGAGATGGGAGATTCGCTGCCCGGGCTTCAGGCCCGCCTCATGTCCCAGGCACTGAGAAAGTTGACGGCCATCGTCTCTCAGTCGAATACCTGTTTTATCTTCATCAATCAAATTCGTGAAAAGATTGGGGTCATGTTCGGTAACCCCGAGACAACTACCGGTGGCCGCGCCCTCAAGTTTTACTCTTCCATCCGTCTGGACATCCGACGTATCGGCGCTATCAAAGACGGCGATCGGGTTGTTGGCAACCGTACTAGAGTAAAAGTCGCTAAGAATAAGGTTGCCCCACCGTTTCGAGAGAGCGAGTTTGACATCATGTACGGTGAAGGCATCTCGCGTGAAGGAGATGTGTTGGACTTGGGCGCAGCACATCGAGTTGTAGAGAAGAGTGGCGCCTGGTTTTCTTATAAGGGTGAGCGCTTGGGCCAGGGACGCGAAAATGCTAAGCAAGCGCTGAAAGAAAACCCTCAGATCCTCAAACGGATTGAGAATGAAGTTAAAGCGAAACTAGGCATGCCGGTGAAAGAGGAAAAGACCGAAAGTGCCGGCAATGCTAAAGCTGCTGCTGCCGAGAAGAAGTAGTGCTCCCGGCGCCGAAAGCGCTCACGTCGACAGAGTTCCCAAGACTTCCGATGTGGGCGCTTTTTCTCTGCTTTACTACACGTTATCAATGAACCGATAATCCGCCGCGGCTGGCATGACATCATCCATCCTTATACATAACGGGACGATCATTACGATGGACCGCATGAACTCCATCGTCCGCGGAAATCTGTTTATCAAGAACGGCAAGATCAGCGCTATAGGCCAGGATACTCCTTCGGCCGATATCAACATCGATGCTCGCGGTGGTGCAGTGCTGCCCGGCTTCGTTCAGACGCATCTACATCTGTGCCAGACACTGTTCAGAGGTTCAGCAGATGACCTGGCGCTGATTGACTGGCTAAAACAGCGAGTGTGGCCGATGGAAGCAGCTCACACGCCCGTCTCTATACGGGCGTCGGCGCAGTTGGCGGTTGCAGAGCTGATAAAGGGTGGCACAACCTCGGCTTTGACCATGGAGACAGTTAATCACACCGAAGATGTCTTCCGGGTCGTCGAGGAAAGCGGATTCCGAGCCACTATCGGCAAGTGCATGATGGACAAAGGCGAGGATGTTCCTGCGGCCTTGCAGGAAAAGACCGAAGAATCAATCGAGGAATCCATAGGCCTGATGGAGCGATGGCACAACACCGCCGGGGGACGAATCCGTCACTGTTTTGCTCCGCGATTTGCTATCAGCTGCACGAAGGAGTTGCTCTCCAGGGTAGCTGAGCTGGCCACGACTCATAAGGTGATGATTCATACCCATGCTTCTGAGAATACGACGGAGTGCTCAATCGTAGAGGCTGAAACTGGACAGCCCAACGTTTTGTATCTCAACTCACTCGGGATAAGTGGTCGCAACGTTGCACTGGCCCACTGCGTTCATGTTAGTGACGAAGAGATCGTGCTCTTAAGCGAAACAGAGACGAACGTTGTTCATTGTCCCTCGTCAAATCTCAAATTGGGGTCGGGCATTGCCAGAATCAAGGAAATGCTGGAACGCGGCGTCGCGGTCTCAATCGGTGCAGATGGTGCCGCGTGCAACAACCGCCTGGATATGTTCACCGAGATGCGTACAGCGGCATTGCTCCAGAAAGCGATTCACGGTCCTGAGTCGTTGCCGGCCAGTACGGTCCTGCGTATGGCGACGCGAGGCGGCGCCTGGGCAACCGGTCTTGCCGATCAGATTGGGAGTCTCGAAATCGGAAAGCTGGCAGATGTGATAGTAGTCAGGCTGGATCAGCTGCACTGTACGCCTGGAAATTTCGATCCGGTTTCAGCGGTCGTCTATGCGGCGGAGGCGTCGGATGTAGAGACTGTGATTATTGATGGTCGAGTGGTGATGGACGGACGAAGGCTGACCACCATGGATGAGCAGGCCGTATTGGAAGAGGCCAATTATCAAGCAGAGCTATTGCACCAACGCGCAGGGTTGGCCTGACAAAATTGAATTGCCAGCGCACAGCCGGGCGAATCAGGTCTATACCTTCTCAAATAACTGGTCTCCTTTTATCGCTAGCTAGTGACTCTTCAGAAGTTGGATGAGATGAGGATTATGATGATCAAATCGCTTCAAACGTGATTGCTTCATACCTTTTCCTTGTCTCAATTACCGAGATACATAGACCGAGAATACCGCACCGGCTCCACGCAACGGTTGACACGGTCGTTTGCCAAGCCTACTATATGCATAGAATTGCGGATTAGCAATCGTGCAATTATGCTGATCCGGTAAAGGCCGCTGTCTATCAGGAGTATGTTCCATGGCTGACATTGGCGAACGGCTTCATAAAGTGGGTCAACGTGTAGAAAAGTGGTGTCCAGTCTGAGGTCGTAGCGCTCATTGAACCGAAGAAGATGGACGTACTTTTCGCGGATCGCATTCGGCGGTTGGTCCACGGGAGAGAATCAGGCTTGTGAAGTAATAGAGGAGGAGGAGGAGGCGACGGCACTTAAGATTGAAGTCATGAGCGGAGAGAAAGAGGTTTCGGTGGGCGAAAAACAGCGATTCATTCAATCCCCCCCGGATTGAACAGTAGTTTCGCGTTCCGGCCTGAAGTCTTATGAGTTTCGATGTTCTACGTGAAGCGGATTCTAAATCAGCTTGCGACGATTCCGAATGAAAAGGAGAAGCAATGGTGCGTGTTAAGCGCAGCCGACGTGAGATCCACCGTAGAACTCATGCACTCTGGTGCGTAGTCCGACGCGAAATTGGCAGAAATAGTTTTCCCCTGATCCTCCTGTCGGACAACCACGTGGGGTCGCGCTCCCAATTGGAAAGTCTTCTCGTAGCTCGTGACTGCCGGGTGATTTGCGCCAAAGACTCCCCTGAAACTCTGAACCTCCTCCACCGGTTTTACTTCGACCTGATCATCTATGACGTCGATTTGCCAGCGATTGGGGGTGTCACTTTGCTGCGACATGTGAAACTGCATTTGCCCGATACAGAGGTGCTGCTGGTCACCGAGCGAGCCCAGCTTGGTCTGACGAGTCTTGCTATGCAGCACGGCGCCGTCGACTGTTTAGTGAAGCCGCTCGGGCAAAGCGCGATAGATGCTCTTATTCAGCATGCGCGGATGGCCGCTGGGAGGAATCATGGTCCAAACATTTAAAGAGCCGAACACCTTAACGTTTCCGGTAAACCTGGTTCCCAACTATGTCCTGCTGATCATCCTAAGAGAGCGGAGAGTTAATGAGAAAACAACTGAGTAACTTTAAGGCGGAGTTCTTCAAGGCGCTCGCCCACCCATTAAGAATATCTATCCTAGACGCTTTGCGAGAGGGTGAGTTAACTGTCAACGAGATCAGTCAGCTCTTCGATGTGGAGCCAGCGAATGCTTCGCAGCAGCTAGCGGTACTCCGTAATCGAAACATCGTCGTGACTCGTAAGGAGGGCGCCAACGTCTATTATTCGGTCAGCGACAAAAGCATATTCAAACTGCTCGATGTCGCAAAAGAAATTTTCAGCCATCACCTGGTTGGGGTCAGAAGTATGCTTGAGGAGATTCATGCGCCCACTGCGGGCGCAGAGCCACGAATAGCTGGCCGGAAAAGACTGACTGCGTCCCGGCCATAGGACTGAACAAAAAAAGGAAGTAGGAACGGATGTATCCAGTGGAAAACAATAAGAGCCTTGCAAATCGCCTTGTGGTCGTGGCTACAGGGCCGGGAGTCAACAAGCATCAGGTGGAAGTTCTGTGCGAGCGCCTCCTCCGCTCGCAGCCTCAATCTGAGCCGCTCTTAAAGCGGCTACTCGCGCGGTCGCGTCAACCGGGTGGGCACGGCGCGTTCGCGGGCATCCAGGACGGGCGGTGTTCGGCGTGCAACGTAACAGTGGCCAGCGCGCGGATTCAAAGAGCAAAAGCCGGCGAGTTCATTAATTGTGCGAACTGCATGACATTCCTTTACTGCGATCCGCGGTAACCCCGCTCGAATGAAACGTTCTTATCAGGAACATTCGTGAAGATCGCGGAGCTGGTGTTCAGTAGTACGGACCATTCGGCACTGCGGCGAAGCGAGACCTAGGAGGTAGTGTGAGTAAGGCACAATTTGCTTCAGCATGTCTAAGGGATTGAATGAAAAACGAGGGTGGATTCGATTCGGTAGAGGACCGAACGCTAAATGAGATGAGTTTCAGTCGTATCCTTTGCCCCGTCCTTCTCGGCCCCGCTTCGAAAGAAAGCTTGCGGTATGCTGCTGCGTTCGCAAGGATCTCCCGGGCGCGCCTGTTCATTGGACATTGGACGGGAGAACGAACGGCTCGTGAAAATAACGAGCGAATAAGCAAAAACATTAGGCAGTTAGTTGAAGAGTCCATCAATGTCCTAAGGAGTCCGTCGGATAGTGGCAAGCTTGAGTGGGAATCTCTCGTTATCGAAGGACCTGCCCCGGGGCGCGCCATCGTCGCAACGGCCGTCAAGCAAGAGATTGATCTCATCGTGATGTCGCCCAAGCGTCGCCCTCTGGGTGCGATGCTTCTCGGCTCAACTGCAGAAGAAGTCTGCCTCACCGCAGGCTGCTCGGTCCTGATCGTCCACCAGACTGATGACGGAACAGCGAGTTGGACACCTGATATCAAAATGCGTCGGTTACTCGTAGCCTACGACTTTTCCGAGTGCGCGGAACTGGCCTTCAGGCTACGCCGCTCGTGCTGTCCGGTGTTGGTAGCACGGGTGCCGTCTCTTAAGGCCGAAAGCATTCTCGATTCACGTGGCCGTGCACCAGATTAGAAGCGATGGAAATTATCCGTTGGCGATTACGACTAAACTGACCGAAAGACTTGCATTAGAAAATGAACCTGAAACTCGCGTTCGGACTCACAGTAGCAAGATCACGAATCCACGGAAAGGGATGTTTCGCTATTATTCCGTTCCTTCGGAATCAACAGATCGCTGAGTATGTGGGCGAAAGAATTCCCTCGGGGGAAGCTGAGCGTAGACGATGTTCATCTCAGCAGCATTCTATTTGTGATGTTGACGAAGCATGGGCCATTGATGGCACTCGAGGTGGCAACGGCACCGAATTTGTGAATCATTCGTGTGAACCGAACTCAGACGTACTGGTTTTGTGTGGGCACGTTTTTTTGTATGCCCTGAAAGATATCGCTCCCGGCGAAGAGATTACAACAGACTACCTTTACGAATTAACATCGACCGGGGCCCACTGCAACTGCCGAACAGTTTCTTGTGAGACGACGATGACGGCGAACATGATATCGCATACCTCTACTGCTCAGGATGCGACGTCGAAGTGACCCGAACCAATGGAAGGTATTTGTGAGTGTGAAGCAACTTTCCCTGCTAATCGTCGATGACGACGATAGGATGCGGCAAATGATGGCGTCACTACTCAGTGACAGGTACCGGTCTGTAACTGCCGCAGCGTTTGCAGAATTAGGTAGTTCTATTTCGGAGTTGGCTTGCAACCAGATCGAGAGAATTACTAAACAAGACGCAATCTTTTAAATTACCAAAAGCAATTCAACGCGAATGGATTCTGAGAAAAGGTCACGGCGAGGTTCGCCGTTTCGGAAACGCAGCCGTTAATAATTTCGAAATAGTAATTTCACGATGTCACTCTTCGCGAAGATTTTAAGAACGCCAGCAGTTACTGAGGCGTTGGAACAGGATTCCCAGACCCAGATCGCTATAGTGGGACAGGAGATCGGCGAAAGAGCACGCAAACTTTTTGGGCGCTCGCTGCACATCCGAGAAGTGGACGCCGGTTCCTGCAATGGCTGTGAGTTAGAGATTAGCGCGCTTGGCAATCCCTATTACGATATGGAGAGGTTCGGCCTCCACATCGTTGCCTCGCCACGCCACGCTGACTGCCTGCTCGTGACTGGACCTGTAACTCGCAATATGGTGGAACCGCTTCGGCGGACGTACGAGGCTACGCCCGATCCTAAAATCGTTATAGCTACCGGCGACTGCGGAATCAACTGTGGCGTATTCAAAGACAGCTATGCCGTGTTTGGCAGTGTCGACAAGGTGGTCCCCGTAAACGTGTTTGTGCCAGGCTGCCCACCGGAACCGCTCGACATCCTGCGGGGGATCCTTTCTGCGCTTGACCGGTTGCCGCGAAAGTGAACCCATTTCTGATAATAAAGTCGTGCTGATTCTTTTTACCGTGATGGTCTCGGCTTACCTCTTTGGCGCGTTCGCAGCGCTGTTGGGCGGTCGCAGCACTATTGGGCGCTGGCTTGTTGCTGCGGGTGCCGTAGTTGGTTCGGTCACAGGGGTGGCTCTGGGAACTCTAGTGATCACTTCGGGAATCCAGTTGAGGTTCACTTCGGCGCGACTTCTTCCCCTCACCGGGGCTGCTCTCAGACTGGACGGGCTGGGCGCGTTCTTCCTTATTGTGGTCGGGCTGGTTGGGTGCGCCGCGGCGATTTACGCCTTTGGGTATACGGCACAGTATGCGGGACGTTATTCCCTCCGGCTCGTCGGTGTGATGTTCAACCTGCTGCTGCTAGTCCTCAGCCTACAAGTTATGGCCGACAATGCGCTGACCTTTCTTGTGTTGTGGGAAGCAATGTCACTCACGGCCTACTGGCTGGTGTTAACCGAGCACGATCGCCCGAGTACAGTGCGCGCTGGCGTATGGTACTTCGCAATGATGCACGTAGGATTCGCCGCCCTGGTAGCAATGTTCCTGATGCTTTCCGGTACGGACTTGACGACTTCTTTTACATCAATGCGGGAAGCGTCTGCGTCGCTTTCGTCAGGCATACGCAATTCTGTCTTCCTTCTCGCCCTCTTCGGCTTCGGTTCTAAAGCGGGAATCATACCACTGCACATCTGGCTACCGATGGCGCATCCGGTAGCGCCTAGCCATGTCTCGGCAGTTATGTCGGGAGTCGTGATCAAGATGGGCGTATATGGTCTGCTGCGAGTGTTGCTCGATCTGATGGGCGGTGGACCAGTTTGGTGGGGCGCGATGGTTCTAGCTGCAGGCTCAGTCTCAGCTCTGCTAGGTGTCCTTTACGCTCTGATGGAACACGATCTGAAACGGTTACTGGCCTATCACTCCGTCGAGAACATCGGCATTATCCTAATCGGTGTGGGTGCCGGAATGATCTTCCACAGCTATGGCTTAATGACACTGGCCGCGCTGGGATTCATTAGTGGGTTGTACCACACAATTAACCACGCAAGCTTCAAGGCCTTGCTCTTTCTCGGCGCGGGATCGGTGCTGCACGCAACTGGCACGCGCAACATGGAGAAGATGGGCGGGCTCATCAAACGGATGCCGTGGACGGCTCTCTTCTTCCTCATCGGTGCCGTCGCCATATCAGCACTGCCGCCGTTAAACGGATTCGCTTCAGAGTGGTTGGTCTTTCAGTCCTTGCTCAGCGGCTCGAACATACCGACACCCGAAGTCGCGGTTCTTATGCCTATCGCCGTCGGAATGCTGGCGCTCACAAGCGGACTGGCGGCAGCGTGTTTCGTCAAGGCATTCGGTATCAGCTTTCTCGCAATCCCGCGCTCGCGCGAGGCCGAGCGCGCACATGAGTCACCGCGGTCAATGCTTGCGGGGATGGCGCTGCTCGCGCTTGCCTGCGTCGCCCTTGGACTGGCCCCTTTCTTTGTGGTCCCGACGCTCGGACGTGTGTTGGCGGGAGTCGGTCGCCTGCCGGACACTCACGCGGCGTTTACGCTTAACCTCTCTCTTGTAACCCCAAATAATTTTGCCAGCATGTCACCCACGCTAGTCGCACTGGGGCTGCTCGTGCTCCTGGGATTGGTTCCCGTGGGGATTTTGGTTTTGAGTGCGAACCGGCGCTTGCGTGTGAGCGACTCGTGGGGTTGTGGCCGGGTCGGACAAACACCGCGGATGGAATACACCGCCACGGCGTTTGCCGAGCCGCTCAGAAGAGTCTTCGCCGAAATCTATCGTCCCACCAAGGAACTGACTATTGACTTTCACCAGGACTCAAAATACTTCGTCCAATCAATCGAATACCGAAGCGTAGTTACGCCCTGGTTCGAAAAGGCTTTGTATGGACCGTTGCTCTGGTCCATCCGGTTCCTGGCCTCCCTCACCCGACGTTTGCAATCCGGTTCGCTGCACGTTTATCTCTTTTACATTAGCGTCGCGCTCTTGGTCCTTCTTTTGATTGCCAGGTTGTCCTAACGATGAAAGGTTACCTTCTTGAAATCGGTCAAGCATTGATAGCTCTAGCGCTGGCGCCGGGTCTAGTGGGATTTATCCGTTGGTGGAAGGCGCGTCTGCAAGGACGGCGCGGAGCTCCACCATGGTTTGTCTACTACGATCTCCGAAAGTTATTCGGCAAAGAGGTAATCGTGTCGAAGAACGCCTCCTGGATATTTCGCTTCACGCCGTATCTTGTTTTTTCCACCACATTGGCGGTCACGTTACTGATCCCTCTGATTGCGGCACCGCTTCCGTTTGACGCGCTCGGTGATCTATTACTGGTTGTCTACTTACTTCTGCTGGGCACGTTCTTCCTGGCGCTGGCCGGACTCGATCCGGGGACCGCCTTTGGCGGCATGGGGGCGAGCCGCGAGATGACAATCGCTGCCATCGCCGAGCCGACGATCGCACTATCAATCTTTGGCCTGGCTCTGGGGGCCGGTTCAACCAATCTTGGTCGCATCGTGGCGCAGACGGTGGCGCAGCCAGGAGCGGCCATCAGCCCCGGACACCTGCTGGGATTCGCCGCGCTGTTTATTGTCATGCTGGCTGAGACGGGTCGACTCCCGGTAGACAATCCCGCCACACACCTCGAGTTGACGATGATTCACGAGGCCATGACCCTGGAATATTCAGGACGTTACCTCGCTCTCATCGAATGGGCTGCCGCCTTGCGTCTGCTTATCTTCTTTTCATTGCTCGCCAATATGTTTGCGCCATGGGGTGTGGCGATAACGCTTACACCCATGTCGGTCAGTGTTGCAATCGTCGCGCTCGTCGCGAAACTAGCTGGCCTTGGGCTTGTTGTAGCTTTGCTTGAAACACGGCTTGCCAAGCTGCGACTCTTTCGTGTGCCGGAATTGCTGGCCGTCTCTTTTGTGCTGGCGCTTCTGGCCGTAACGTCATCTTTCCTGTTGAGGTAATCGCGGTGGACAGCACTCTTTTCACTCAACTCTCTGCCCTTGGTTCAAGCCTCGCACTGCTCGCCGGAATTGCTTTGCTTTGGAGACGCAGTCTCGACTCTTACATACAGGCCTTTAAGTGGCAGTCATTCGTGATCGCCGCAATGTTTTTGATGGTGGGCTATTTCGGACATGACAGAGAACTTTACGCGATGGCTGTTTTCTTCTTGGTGTTGAAGGTAATCATCATTCCGCGATATCTCCGCCGCCTGGAAAAAAGAGTCGGGGCGGAACGCGAGTCCGAACCGTATATAAACATCCCCACGTCGCTAATTGTCTCAGGTGTACTCGTACTGCTTTCCTACGCCTTGACACGCCCACTGGTGGCAGTGAGCAAGCTTCCAACCCGCGGCGCGTTGCCCTTGGCGATGGGGCTAATCTTCGTGGGTCTACTGGTCGTCGTGACGCGACGCAAGGCGCTAACGCAAGTGGTGGGATTTCTGGTGCTTGAGAATGGCATCGCCCTTCTTGCCATGCTCGGAACTTACGGTATCCCCTTCATCATCGAACTCGGAGTTTTTCTGGACGTTATGATGGGCTTTCTGGCGATGCAGGTCTTCGTGTACCACATCCACGGAACCTTTGAATCGATGGACGTGGAGCAGCTGAATCAACTGAAACACTGAAGACGCTTGATTATTCGCCACATGACTTTTCTTCTACTACTAGTTCCCTCGCTACTTAGTGCTCTTTTCGCAATCGCAGTCCGCCCTTACCGATCGATAATCGGCTGGTCAAACGCGTTCGCCAGCATTGTAGCTTTTGGTGCCGCAGTGAACCTCGCCGGTCAAGTGATTAATGGAGCCGAAGCAATTGTATATGGACCAGGAGAATTCCTGCGGGTGGATGCACTTTCAGCGCTGCTGGTGGTGCTTGTCACTGGCGTAGCAACGCTCACGCTTTTCTTCAGCCCGGGACTGGGCCGTGAGACCCGGTACAACGAATCACAACTCCGTCGCTATCACATCTTTATCAATCTCTTCATTTCTTCCATGTTACTAGCTGTCACGGCCAACAATGTCGCTATCATGTGGGTCGCCCTTGAAGCCTCGACAATTTTTTCCGCTTTAATTATTCCGCTCAGACTCACGAGAGAGTCGATCGAAGCCTCATGGAAGTATATTCTGATCGGATCCGTCGGCATTGCCTTGGCCTTTGCTGGAACCGTGTTGAGTTACTTCGATTTTGTGACGCTGTCAGGACGTGTCGAGAATGCCTTGAACTGGCCTGTCCTTCGGGTCACTGCTCCTTTGCTGCACCCCGAAGTGATGCGTTTATCCTTCGTTTTCATCCTCGTTGGCTACGGTACGAAGGCCGGAATCGCACCCATGCATACCTGGAAGCCAGACGCCTATGGAGAATCGCCGTCGTCGCTTGGCGCTTTAATGTCGGCGGCACTTTTTGCCGTGGCGATGTATGCCGTGCTGCGCTGGAAGATTGTGGTGGACGCATGCGTCGGAGGTCACTTCAGCGACAACCTCTTGCTCGCGCTCGGTCTACTCTCAATCGCAATTGGCTCGCTTAGTGTCGTGCTGGTACGCAACTACAAAAGAATGCTGGCTTATTCGAGCGTCGAACACGCAGGCCTGATTTGCCTCGGTCTCGGACTGGGACCGCTGGGAGTTTTTGCAGCCTTATTGCATCTAGTCAACCACACCGCTGCTAAGTCGATGATGTTTTTCTTGGTTAGAGGTATTGAGGCAAAGTACAACTCGTCGCTCATAAAAGACGTGCGTGGGATGCTCCGGGTTATGCCATGGTCAGGCGGGTTGTTCGCCGTCGGAATATTGGCGCTCGTTGGACTTCCCCCTTTTGGCCTTTTCATTTCGGAGATTGCTCTTTTTCGCGCCGGCTTTAGTATGCATCACCCTTGGTTGATGGGAACAGCACTGGCCCTGCTTGGCGTTGCCTTCATTTCATTTATCGCTCAGCTAAACAAAATGCTATATGGCCCGGTACCTCAGGGCATCAGTGTCGGTGAGGTAGACAGCCCGAGCTGGATCATGCCGTTGTTAATCCCGCTCGTTGTTCTGGTCGCTCTGGGCCTAACCTTACCCATGCCGCTCGTATCTTTACTCAACAGCATCGTGGAGATTGTTTTTTAAGTGAGAGATCTATCTCAAGTGCAAAAGGCCGTCTCGACATACCTCGAGGGTCGCGTCTACGAAATTAATTTAACTCGCGGCAACGAACTCCATTGCCGTATTCAGCGCGGCGCTGCGCCCCGGCTCGCCAATCTGCTTCGCGCCGAGTTTTCCGCCGACCTCATCCTTATGGTCGCTAACGACCGAAGAGCGGATAAAGGCGTTTACGAAATCACCTACCTCTTTGCAAACGGGCGCGAGGATTGGTTTGTTCATGCCACTAAGGAACTGACTCCTGAAGAACCGACCATCATCTCGCAGGCGACGTTGTACTACCCGGCGTCGCGCTTTGAGCGCGAAATCAAGGATCTGTTCGGTATCGAGGCGATCGGCCATCCAGACCCGAGGCCTCTTGTGCGACACGCCTTCTGGCCAAAGGATTATTTCCCGCTGCGCAAAGGCGCCGTGCCGCCAGAGTTCGAAGACGATGGCACGCCTTTCCCATTCAAGCCAGTCGGTGGCGAAGGTGTCTACGAAATCCCGGTTGGCCCTGTCCATGCCGGCATCATCGAGCCGGGCCACTTCCGTTTCAGCGTGATCGGCGAGACGGTCATCGACCTTAAGATTCGACTCTACTTTACTCATAAAGGAACAGAGAAGTTGTTCGAAGGCCGCTTACCCGCTGAGGGAGTGGAGTTGGCCGAACGGATCTCGGGCGACACCACAATCGGCCATGCGCTCGCCTATTGCCAGGCGCTCGAATCGCTGACGCAGACAGAGGTTCCCACCCGCGCCCGTTATCTGCGGGTCATTCTGCTGGAGATGGAGCGCATCTACAATCACATCGCGGATTTCGGGGCTATTGCGAACGACACCGGGTTTGCGATCGCGCATACACACTGCTTTCGTTTGCGCGAACGCCTGTTGCGCTTAAATAAACTTCTTACGGGCAACCGTCTCCTGCGTAGTGGCGTAATTCCCGGCGGAGTTCGCTTTGATCTGCCGGAAGGCTTGGACCTTTCGGCTGAACTCTACACCATCATCCAAGACTTCAATGAGGTCGTAGATATCAGTTTGGAGAATACGATTCTGACTGACCGCTTGGAGGGCGCTGGATATCTTTCGAAGGAAACCGCGATCGATCATGGAGTACTCGGCTATGTGGCGCGTGCCTCAGGCCTAGATATTGATGCGCGACGCGACCACCCATTTGCTGCATATAACGAACTTGATTTCCAGGTTCCTGTATTTGAAAGCGGCGACGTCTATGCGCGAACAATGATGAGAGTGGAGGAGGCGGCCCAATCAGTCGCGCTCATTCGGCAAGCGAGCAAGCAAATGGCCCCTGGACCACTTGCTGCACCATTGGGAGAGGCTCCGCCATTTGAGCCGGCGTTCGGCATCGTTGAGGGCTGGCGCGGCACAATCATCCATTGGCTGATGGTCGACGACGAGCGAAAGTTATTTCGCGTTAAGATCAAAGATCCCTCATTCGTCAACTGGCCAGCGCTTTCGTTTGCATTGCTGAAGAACATCGTTCCCGATTTTCCGCTTTGTAATAAGTCGTTCAACTTGTCGTATTCGGGGAACGATCTGTAGAGGAGAGGGAATGAGTCGTAGAAGTGCCGGTGAGAAAAAACTGCGCGAATCAGGGGTCGACTACAAGCCTAGAATCCGTCAAGCAAAATCGCCAACGCCTACCAACTCGAAGCGAGTGCTCATCGCTGATGAAGATGCGACACTCCTTCGTAATTTGGCGTAAGCGATCGATCGTGATGGCTTCTCCGCAGTGCCTGCACGCAATGGCCGAGAGGCGCTTCAGATCTTGCACCGAGATAGCGATTTTCTGGCGGCAATTTTCCTTGGCAATTTTGATGCTGGCGGGGTTCGCGCAAGTCTTGGTGTCCGCCCAGGGACAGGGAGAAAACGAGCAAGGCTTGGTTGGTTCGTGGAACGTCGTAGTTTCACTTCGGGATTGTGACACAGGCACGGTCCTCGCCAGCTTTCCCGGGATTAACACCTTTAATCAGGGCGGCACGATGCAGCAAACGGCGTTCCCGAACCTGGGGCTACTGCACTGCCTGGTCACGGCAACTGGAGTCATCAAACAGGGCGAGTTTACTCCGCTGCCTTTCAATTCTTCACGCTTGATCTTGACGGCAATTTTACCGGAAAGGTTATTGTGAGAAGCGCTATCAGCCTCGGACAAGGTAGTGATGATTATACTTCGACTGACACCGCCGAAATTTTTAACGCGAACGGCGTTCTGCTGTTCAGGGGTTGCTCGACCTCAGCGGCAACGCGATTTCAATAATGGCTTGTGAGAGCGTGAATTTGGAAAACATTTTTCAAATTCACGCTTTCGCTATGACAAGCTGTCGCGAGGTTACTTGAACCGATCTTGCGAGGCGAATTTTGGGTGGCGATGTACCGCCTCGTACACGCGACAACTTTCGCTATGTCTTGACGAGCTGTGGAAAGGGATGGTGGCCAGGGACGGAATCGTATTACTGCTGGCTTAAATGCCTGGCTCGTCAAACTGCCAACTAGCGGCCCTCGCAAACTTCCGATGTGATGAAGTGCTGCAGATGACAGTAGATTGCTTTGATTTGACAGTAGTTCATCACCTTTCATTGATTGTACGTTCCAGGATCCAATCAGAAACAGTCTGTAAGACCTGGGGAGAGATCGTTTCTTCGATCTTGCCGTACTCAGATGGCAGACCCGTCTGACAGGTTTGAAAAAGATGATTGAGCTTTGGAAAAGCCTTAACGGTGTAGTCTTTGTTTGCGCCGGCTTTTAGCGCTGCCGCAATTAAGTCAAGATTTTCTTTCCAGGGCACCTGCAGATCGAGTTCGCCATTCAAAGCCAGCACGGGAATCCGAACTGTTTTTAGCGTTGGCTGCGGATCGAAGGCCGCAAAGAAACGAAACCACTCAGAGACATACATTGGTATCTGAGCTTCCATCATTGCTTTTATAGGAGCGAAATCTTTCTTTTGGTCGTCTGGTATTTCGGCACTCTGACGAGCAATTCCCGCACGAATCAGTTGTTCAGCCGTTTTCTTGTCAGGCTTAGTTTTCAAAATCTCAATAGTACTTTTCAGCACGGCAATCGTTTCGGCAGTAATGCTGGGAGATACTCCGCTCGCCTTATGAATCAACTCGGTCTGCTGGTACATAACATCCGCACCCGTTTGCCCAAGCCCGGCCAACAAAACCAGGAACGCCACATCGTTGGAACGTGCCGCCACGAGCGGCGCGATCATGCCGCCTTCGCTGTGCCCGATTAGGCCGATTTGTTTCGCATTTATTTCTTTCCGAATCTTCAAATACTGAATTCCAGCTAACACGTCCCCCGCGTAGCTTTCGCTAGTGGCGGTAAGCGGGCCTAAGTCTGAGCCGCCGACGCCACGATCGTCTACGCGCAACACGGCGACACCTTTCCTCGTTAATGAATCTGCCAGGACGAGGAACGGCCGATGTCCGGCAATGGTCTCATTACGGTCTTGGCCTCCGCTTCCAGTGATCAGAATCACCGCGGGATGGTTAGTGCCGGTGCGTGGCAACGTCAATGTTCCAGCTAGTTTGACGTTGTCGGTTACATTCTTGTAACTGACTTCCTCTTCGAGATAAGGATATGGCTTCTGTGGATCCTGCGGGCGACCAATTGTTGGGAGTTCGGTAACACGCCTTAACACGACGGGCATCGCGGCGGGCCCCTGATTGAATGAGCCGTTAATCTCGTCGCCTTTTTCGTTCAGCTTCCCTTCAAAAGTGAAGCCCAGTTTTGAAGCGTCGAATTTAACCGAATCACCTTGCTGAGTGACTGAATCAATCTGAAGATCGGTTGCGGCCTGGTCGATGCTGTCGAATTTGGCAGTGTAGCCGTCGGTGCTTCGGTGGACCTTGAAAGCCAGCCGCAGTTTCATACCGCTAAACTCAATTACGCCAAGCCAGTTGCCCTCTATATTCGTTTGGTTCTGACCGACGGAAATCGATGCGAGTGAGATAATGAGAGCCAGGAGACTTAGTATGTTCTGCAGTTTCTTCATGTTTCCTCCAGAGTAAGAATGTCCTATCGACCGCCGTTAAGTTTTGAAAGCATTTCTATCAGTTCGCGAATTTGGTCGAGATTGAGAAGTATTAGAATCGGCAGAATGATGAGCGGCAGAATGCCCAGGATCATGCCGGCCTTCGCCCATAGACGATGTTCCTTCAAAACAGGCTCGGGTTTTGCTCTTAGCGCCAACCTGGCAAATACGATTGCCAGAATTGCCTTTTCCAGGCCCAGCAAATTCGTGAAACAGGTTATTCCCAGGATTAACGAAGCAGTTGCGAAAGCGTATTTTTGTCCGAGAATCAAAGATTTCCTGGCTTCAAGGTCGTTCATCGTTTTATTTCTCCAACATAAGTTCGGAATTGATGCGGAATGGGTTTTCTTTTATTAGGACAAATAGTCCAGTCATCAAGATCAGCGGCACGAGGTTAAAGAGCAGGGCGGGTTCCTGTGCGGCAGACATTTCGAAAAGTTTGTATCCGGCCAGAAGCAGAGCCATTGCGGCAAACGGTTTCCAGCTGGCACCCGCTTCGGGTTGCACGCCGATCTGGTGTTGAATCACCGGCCAAAGATCGACGTTCTGATTTCGGCGCACCTGTGACGCAAGCATTTGATCGAGGTCTCGCAGTTGTTCAGCTTGCTTGCGGCAGTTTTCGCAAGCGGCCATATGCAAAGCGACTTGCTCGGCCGGAATTGGTAGTTCTTCACCCGCACTCTCGGCCATGTTTGCAAGTTGCACCTGTTCGCAATCGAGCATGCTCATTTCTTTAACCTCTTTCCAGTCGAAGGTTTGGTTAACTCCCCCTGCAACCTTTTGCGCGCATAAAACAACCGACTCATCACGGTTCCTTTGGGAATTTGCAATTGCGCCGCCAGTTCCTCGTACGAAAGACCGTCCAGATATTTCAGAGTCAATATTTCGCGATCTTCTTTCGGTAATGAAAGCAAGGCTCTTTCAAGGTCAAGGGTTTCAACATTTGGCCTATGCGTTGTGGACGCAAGGATTTTAGTTTCGCCGATGCCTTCCGTTTCGCGTCTCTTTGCCGCCGTTTTGTAGCACCGGTTACGCAGTAACACGTAGAACCACGGATAAAAGCGCCGCGAGCCATCGAATGTTCCTAGCGAACGAAATGCATCAATGAAGGCGTCTTGAACCGCATCCAGGGCATCTTCCCGACCACCAAGGATGGCGACCGCGTGACCGACGGCTTGTGTCTGGTAGCGTTCGACCAGATAACGAAACGCATCGTTTTCGCCGTTCTTACAGTTCCTGATAGCCGTCGCATCGTCCATTGTCTCCTCTCACACTAACGTATCCGACTAAACAGGAGAATATTCAAATGAAGAGAGAAATAATGCGCAGATTCGTAAATTGAGAAGTGTATTGATGACTGAAATGAGAAGCTGGAATGTCTATTCATAAGAAAATCAGAGGGAGTATTTGAAGTCCGTTGGCGGGAAGGAGGAAGACAAAAGAGCCTGCGGGTCCACGGCACGATGAACTAGCGCGCAAAATCGAACGAAAGAAAATGTCGATTCGGGATGAGAATCGCCACCTTGATGTTAAGCGCGAAGTTAATCTGCGAATGTCGGCGTTAATTGGTCGGTACTGGAGTGCAGTACGGTATTAAGAAGCGTTCGGCAGATCGCGAAAAGAGCATACTTGAGGGCATACGTTTCTGAGTTGCTAAGACCTTCGTTCGTCAGGTAGACGGCATTGCAGTTAGCCGCTGGTACGAAAACCTGGTCGCAGTTCATGAGTTATCGCCGGGAACAGCGGTTCGGCATTTCAACGTCATTCACATGATGAATGGTGGCGATCTTTACGAGCTGGCAAAGCTCCTGGGCCATTCGAATATCAAGATGGGAGCGCTATGCCAAGCTGGCGCGGCAGCACATCGCCAGAGCCAGCAGCACGGCGCGGAAAATGTGGAAGTTATTTGAACGAGCGACGCCAAAAGCGAAAATAAAGCAAACCGATGTTCGCGTATTGTACGCGCCCGCTAATCGATGCGTCTCGCACGCTCATCTATGAATCGGCTCATGCACGGCTGAACCCGGTGTCTGTTATACAGGCGATTCGGGAAATGGCATGACGCATGGGCACGATCGCCGGTAGGCTGATCAGCGATAAAGAGAAACAGTAGCGGCTTTGCCGAAATGGGTCATTGGTTTCAATGAGCGCTAAGCCTTCCCAACCAGGAGGGCTCCACAGATCGCGCCCTTGGGCAGAACGGCGGGCTAAAATCAACTTATGACCACTGACGAACCGTTCACCATCGGCGTCGAAGAGGAATATCAGATCGTGCATCCGGCTACGCGAGAGTTGCGTTCGCGCGCGCATCTTATCTTGCCTGAAGCGCAGGCGGCGCTTGGCAATCAGGTAACTCCAGAGCTTTTCCAGTCGCAGATCGAGATCGCGACGTCGATCTTGAGTTTTGGCCTCCGCAAGGTGCGGCTCGAACACGTATGACGGGTCGATGCCAGCCCTGGTTGCCACGTCCACAGCCACTTGGACAAGTTTACGGGCGTCGCTTAAAGCTCCCGCCTTGCTCTGAGCTCGACCGTTCATTGACGCGGGCTGATAATCATCCTGAACATTAGACCGAGCTGGTGACGCTGCGGACCCAGTATAGTGCAAGACCCCACTGAGCGGATTCATCCAATCCATCTGGTTTGACCTCCGATGCTAGTGCTGCAAAAACTCTGAACGTGAAAGTAGCTTGAGTGATTGGAGTAGGTGAATGTGAAGGTATAGAGATGTTGATGAAATTCCCTAACCCACGACTGAACAGCTGTGGACCATCTGTTTGGACCGGCAGCAGATTTGGCCTGGGCTTGCGGCTCCGGGGCTTTGCGTCCCTTCTTAATGAGTTTGACTGCTGGCTCTGTTTTCATGCCTTCTGCCTATCTGGGATGCCTGCGCTTAGAACTTGAAAGATCGCGAAGCGGTCGATTCGCGGTCGCCGAGACGCGAGCTGTAGTCTTTCGTGGCTTTCTGATAGGCGCGCTGGCTACTGAAGTCTGCGCGCCTGTTCTTCTCGCGGTCTTTGCGGCCATCCTTGAGGCCATCGTTATAGCCCGCGTTCAGAGCGGTTTGGCGCAGGTCGAAAGAGCCGCCGTAGTTACCGTATCGATCCCAGTTGCGACCACGGCGTCTTCGGTCACCGTTGTTGTTGCGGTCACGGTCTTGAACGTAACGATCATCCGGATTCTGCGCCTGAGCTGTCAGTGCTCAAGGCGAATCCGATTCCAAACAGCAACGAAAACATCAGGATGGAGCCCCCGATTTTGCTTTGCGACGAATTTGTTTTCATAACTAACTCCCTTGTTGCAGGTACAGAACTCGTAGCATTTAGCGAAGAATGGGTTTTACCCCTCTGAAACCTGCACGCTGCTTAGTTCAAAGGATGAACTCCATGATCACTGCCGCTTTGCCCATCAGTTCATCTGATAGGCGGGAGAGATTTTCACTTCGTCCGTCGCGGATTACCTATGTACAGGCTCATGCATTCAGGGGGATAATCGTCTGAATGGATAGTTAGGCTAGATCAGGTGAAAGTGTCCGTCGGTGCGCTAACACACACATATAGAGAAACAAAGTGTGAGCCTCATTAAGTTGAGCACGACCGCCTGTTCGGATTGGAGGATTCTGTCATTCCTTCCTGAGTGCCTTCTCCTTTGTGTGCTGGCGCACAGACCGGCAATCTCTTGAGTCGTAAACTCAGTCGTAGTCGTTCTTTAGACGAATCACTCTCGACACCCCAGACCAGGCCAACGACCTCCTTCTTTTGCCGTTTGTGCTTGCCAAGAGACGGCCGTAAGACTGCTAACAGCAGATAGTAAAGGCTGTTCGACGTGTGAAATCAGTCGACAATCAGATTGTCGTTTCGCGCTAGTAAACAGTCGTAAATAGGAGCGCGGCCTCGAAGTGATGCGGCACTTCAACGTTAGCAGAGCCGTTCAATTCTGGGCTCTAACACAGCTCGGACTTAACAAAAAGGAGAGAGAAGTGATGTTTTCCAGGGTCCGATTGGCTAATAGATTCGCAATCTCAATGTCGCTGCGGGCGATGACTTGGCCTTCTCTCACGGCCTCAGCCATGTTAGCGCAACCAGTAAAGACGGAGGACAACTCGATATGTGGTGGCTAAGCGTGGATCTGAAGCCGTAGCACTTAGTGGATGTGCGCCACCGCCGGGAGTTTGACGACTTCCGCATGGCAGCAAATTCACTGAAACAGCTTGAGCAAACAAGAGGATTCGCTAGAAACGATATCGGAAGAATGTTGGTTCGATTTTAGAAAAGGAGAGTTTATGAACCGGATCAAAGTATGGCCGCACTTGACGATCGTGGGAGTGGTGGTTGCGCTCATCGCCGGCTTAAGCGTGGCCTTTTGGATGAAGCAAGAGCAGACCGCATCCGCCGAGGAACTGCCCTATGCGGCTCGCATACAACGAGTGGATGGCGAGGTCGCTTTCAGCGATAGCCTGCCAAACACCGAAGCTACCGATGCCGATGCCGTGTGGGTAGCCGCTACTCCGAATCAACCCTTCTCAGCAGGAGATCGGATTTACACGCGCGATAACTCGCGCACCTCGCTCGCGTTTAGCGGACGTAATTTCGCGCGGCTTGATCCAAATACATCGCTTGACGTGGTGTCGCTTGGAGACCGCCGCACTCAGCTCGCGCTACGCGACGGCTCCGCAATGTTCGACGTCGGGTATTTAGCACCTAATGAATTGTTTGAAGTAGCCACGCCCAACGGCGCGGTGAACTTTGAACAGCCCGGGCTTTACAACCTCGGTTTCGACAACAATGGTGGTGTTCTCGTCTCAGTGCTGAGCGGACTTGCGCGGGTTGTTGGACAATCGGGTTCTGGGGAAATTAATAAAGGCGAAATGCTTACCCTCCTGGGCCAGGCAGCGTCCGAGATTGCATTGTCGCGCTTGAATGGCCAGGACGCTGGACGTCAGGTGGATGATTATTATCGGTATCAGTATCCGAATTCTTACGACGGTCGTTACAACAACTACGACGCTTATCTTGATGATCCTTACTATTACGATCCTTACCGGCGCAACGCGAGTTATCAGTATGCGAGTTCAACCATTCCGGGCATCAACGACCTGGATTACTACGGCGAATGGCAGAATGTTGATGGTTATGGAAATGCCTGGAGACCGCGGGTTGACTCAGGCTGGGTCCCCTATCAGCAGGGTCAATGGACCAACGATTACCCGTATGGGCCGACCTGGGTTTCAAGTGAACCCTGGGGCTATGCGCCGTATCACTATGGACGCTGGGCCAACGTGGGTAACCAGTGGTACTGGATTCCCGATGGAGTGAACACGACGCCGTCGTATGCCCCGGCCCTCGTTGGTTTCGTTAATCTAAACGACGGCAACCAAATCGGCTGGGTGCCGCTTGGCCCGGGCGACATTTATGCGCCGCGTTATTACGACAATAACTGGCAGCCGCAATACCTGACGCGGGCGAATGTATTCCCTGAACAACTAGTCAATTTTGGCATTCCCGGGGCAGTCACCATTGTGACCCTCGATGCTTTCGGTCGCGCTATCGATCCGCGGAGTATCCGAAGGATTGATCAGCAGAGGTTGGCATCATTGAGGCCCACACTCGATCCTTTGACACTGACTCCGCTTCGAAACGCGGTAATCCACTCGGCATGGGGACGCGGCAAGATCGATCTGCCGCCGGGCATTGCGAAGAAACTTCGGGACACTCCGGTTTTTGTCGGCGGCGATATCAGGGGGTCGCGGTTTAGGAAGGACCTGGCGAAGTCGATGCGCGTGGAACGCGTTTCCGACAAGGCCAGGAATCAAAAGTTCAAGGTTAAGGATGAGCGGCAGGAATCGCAGCAGGTGGATCACGCGCGCAAACAAGAACTAGACCGGCTGAACGCCGAAGCCGCAAGAGGCAATAAGGAAGCTCATGAGCAGGCGCCCAAGCTTGAGCAGCAACAAAAGAAAGAGACTCGCACTCAGGAGCCTACTCAGAAGAAGGCCCCAGGCAAAGCCGTACCGCAACCGCAGGGAGAACGGGTAGGCGACCCGGTGAAGCAGCAGTCTCAAGGGGCCTCAAAACAGGAACGCAAGCAGGGATCAGCAGCCAAGCCAGGTGGGCAGGGTGATGAAAAGGGCGGAAAAGGTAAAGATAAAGGAAAGCCGTAAAAACAAGCTGGATCCCCGCGCCGGGCAGCCTGCTCGGCGTGGTCGAAATGGCCGGCGGAACGCGCAACCAAATCTATTCGAGACGAAGTCCTGAGACCTCAAGTAACCATGGTCCTCGGCGCACCGAAGCAGTGTGCAGTAAGCGGTGACCAGCGGGTTCTCACACTGAAGTGAGGCTCAAGTC
>Ga0209751_10000736_pt1 | contig 34741 bp, 47 predicted proteins | sample RifCSP13_1_FD_184019 | JGI IMG/M metagenome (GOLD analysis project Ga0209751, IMG submission 184019) | Soil microbial communities from Rifle, Colorado - Rifle CSP2_sed 13_1 (SPAdes) (version 2) | ecosystem: Environmental > Terrestrial > Deep subsurface > Rock core/Sediment | place: Rifle...
ATGCCCCAAGTCGTCCCAATCCGTCTGGCGCTCAATGATCTCTTCGGGGTGAGGTAGGAACGCGCACTCGATCCAATGAATCTTAGGGCTGGAACCGTCATCCCCCTGCCAGTCGAATCGGTAGGCGATGTGGCGACCGTACAGCCCTTGGAGCGGCAGGATATATTTGCGCAACCCCGCTCCGGTGAAGGCGCTCACATGCGCAGGGGAGTTGGATGAGTTGAGAAATATCGAGACCGTCACTGTGCCATTGTCGCAGTTCATCCATACCGCGCCGTCGCCATATTCCTTGTCGGCGCGTGGGAAGCCTTGGTCGTGGCCGCCTGTCTCGGCACGCGCAATCACTGGCGCTCCGTTTAACGACCCACGCTCGATGCGAACGACGCTGCTATCGAGTAAGCCCAGGATCAGGTTCGATTGCGGCGTCTCGTCGGAGTAAGCGAACGTGGCGGTGTTGGCGCTCATGGACCGCCATGCTTTGGTGTCCGTAGCGTACACAAGGGCCTGCTGGTTGCCGGATAGATCGCGGTAGAGGAGGTAGACCTCCTTGTTGTGGTAGGCCATGCGAATCGTCTTCACATCGCCGGTGCCTGTGCCGAACGAGATGGCGCGATAGAGCACCTCGCCGGATGGCCCCAGGATGTCCGAGCCTTCGCTAGCATGGTGGGGGAACAACGGGCGGATGTCTTCGCTCACTCGTACCGCCTCGCTGCCTGTGGTCTCGTACACGCCGTCCTCAGCGCAGAACCAGATGCGCTCGCCGACGCAGAATGCAAACGGGCCTACGATGCCGTGCCCGCATGGAGTCAACACAGGCGTCCATGTTACGCCTTCGATCAGGTTCGGGATAAGCCCGTAGAGACCCTTGCGCGTGAACACGAAGCTCTTGGAGTCGTAGGCGAACCCATTCACCACCTTGAGTTGCGGTGCGTCAATCGGAATGATGTTGGCGGCAGGCCATGATTCGGGCCGTCCCTTCTTGGAATAGTACACCGTGTCAGGCCGGTTCACGTCCCCCGTGCCGAACAGGGTCTCGTCAACCGGCCCCCACAAGTAGGGCAGCGGGACAGCGAAGAAATCAGTGAGCGTTGTGCCGTCGAGCCAGTTCACGGTTGTCACGGGCACGTCGTTGTCGAGTTCCAGGATGCGCGCTGAGGCGATGCTGCTGTCGGTTGCGTTGTCTATGACGCCTCCCGATACATTGGCAACCTCGGTGACGAACCGCCAGTTGTCGTTCAGCGTGCCGCCGCGACGGTAGATGCGGATATGCGTCACTTGCGTGTCACTGGACGCAACTATGGGCACGTTGGCCTGCTCGTTAGTCAGCGAGAGTTGCGTGTTGTTCACATCGGACGGATTAGATTCGGCTTGCGTATACTGGTTGAGATAGGTGTAGCGCCAGTCATAAGACCCGGTGAGCACGCCCGCCCCCGCGCTCGTTGCGATGACTGCGGGCTGCCCGTTAATAGCTAGCGGACGCAGTATGCCCATCCTCTGGTTAATCGGTATCGCGGCCTGTACCACCTTGATGTTCTGAGTCGTGTCTCCAATGAATACGTAGGTCTGCCCGATTTGCTGCGTCTTGTAGGGGATCATGGACAGCGGCTCGCCGCTCATGGTGGCGCTGAGCAGCGCAAAGGGACCGCCTGGCTCGGTTGCTGCCTCCAACCGGGGGCCAAAGCCGACGATGTACCAGGTCACGTTGTCAGCGTAACGGATGAAGCGGCGCAGGCTATGGATAGGGTCTCCTGTTGCTGTGCTAAATATCTCAACGCCGCCAGGCGCAGCCTCCAACACACCCTCCAGCCGCGAGATCACATTGTCCAGCCGGTGGTATTGGTCGTTCGGGATCAGCTCTTGCGGCAAGACGAGATTCAGCCCACGGTTGCCTAGCCGGATGATCTGATGCTCATACTTGCGGTCCTGTGGGTCGGTTGCCATCCCTTACCTCATCCTATGTATAATACACCGCCTCTGCCTTGGGCGCGCACGACGCATGACGGCACGATCAGGAGCACCACCTGCTGCGTCAGGCGCAAGGGCGGGTCGACGTATTCAACTGTGGACGCTACTGCCTGTTGTGTCAGCCGCATCGGTGGGTCGTCGTACTCGCCAATAGGCAGCACCGCCTCTTGCGTGTTGCGCAACGCCGGATCGGTCTCACCTGTAGAAACATCAATGAACTCCTGAGTGACCCGTAAAATCTCCGGGTCTTCCTCGCTCATAATGGAGCGACGGACCACCTGCGTAACGCGGGCAGCGGGCGTCGGCTCGATGATGGCGCGCCGCGTAACCTGCGTAACACGGGCAACGCGGTCTCCGCTTGCAATGAGCGTGCGCCGGACGACCTGTGTTACTCGCGCAGCCATGTTAGGTGATTAACTCCACGCCGCCTTCCAGCGCGTTCACGCCAGCAATGGTCCAAGCTACTGCCGTGTTCGGATCAGTCTCGAACGTGCCCACGTCGAAGGCGTAGTTGTCGGCGCACGGGATGTTCGCCCCGTTTGCCGCCGATGCTCCGCTCTCGACTCGCGCTGCGACAGTGCGCGCCCCAGCGTCATCCTTGCGGTGGCGTAACTCGATCTGCACTGCGTCTACCACGCCGGTTACGATGCCGAGCGCAGGGAATGTAAAGACGCTGCGCTGCCCTACGGTGGACGACGTGATGTGATCGGTGTCCTCGTTCGGTGGGTTGTCGTCCACGCATTGGAAGTCGCTGGCCGCGCCCACAGCGGTCCAGTCTACGGGCGCGCCGTCAGCGTTCGCCACGTCTTCCTTGACACGGCGGTCCCCCATGAAGGTGTTGTTGGTTGCTCCGGTCGTATCCATGATAACGAAATCGTCGAAGCTGACGATGGATGGGTTAGAGCCAACTTCGCGTTGCAGGCGCACACCGTTCACGCTCGCGTTGGCGGTGTTTTGCGTGTCCAAGCCGCCTGTCGTCGGTATCCAGCCGGTTGCGGTCCCGTCTACGCGCAACTCAATGGAGCCGGTGGCGTTGTTGATGGTCACCTGGAACTCTAGATGGTGGTACACATCTTCGATAATCGCGTTGGTGCTCTTGGCCCCGATCAGCGTTCCGTTGCGCGTAAAGAAGAAGTGCCCGGAAACATCCAGGCGCAGGTCCACTTGCAGCGTCCCGCCATCCCATAGAGCGATGATTGGGACATCCGCGCCGCTGCTGACCGTGTTGAGGATGAATGCAACCGCTACAATCACCGTGCTCACAGCGGGGATGCCTGCCAGGATTCCCTCGTTGTTATTGTTGATCTGAACGCCGTTGGTGCTGTTGCGCCCGAATGCGCCGATGGTTGGCGTACCCTCTACCGTGTACTTCTGGCTCAGCGTCGTATAGGTGTCGAACCCATCCGCGCCTTGATTAGTGGCAGCATCCAGAATCGCCATCGTGCCTCCTTATATCTCGAAGTGCCTGAATCCCCACTCGTTGGCGTCAATATCCGCTGCGCTGAATGGCAGCCCGTCCGCTGGGTTGAGCAGGAAACCAGCGCTGAAACGTTCGTAGGTGATCCCAGGCCGTAACTGCGTCGCTGCGTAGCGGTTCACACCGCCCTCGCGCACACCGATCTGAATTGCGGAGTCGTTCCCATCAGCGACTTTCTTAGCGTGGACGTTTACTACGACGCCGCTGATTTGCGTGGGGGCGACTCCGAGGTTCTCATGCGCGTTCATCTCTTCCTGCGTGAACGTAGAGGATTCTAGGTAGGTTGTGTCGTCGTCAGGCGTCGCCTCGTCAATCAGAGAGAAATGATCCACGCCTGTGTTCGGCGTCCACTGCTGAGACGCGCCGTTGGCGTTCGGTCGGAGCGTGTAAACGCGCTGATCGCCCAGCCACTCCTCGAACGTGTCGGTGATGTACAATTCGTCGAATAGATCACCGGGGTCTATTTCAACGACGCCGCTTAACTGCACTATATTGATCGTTGGGAAATACCCGGCATGTGACGCACTCGGTCCGGTGAACACCTGCGTGCCATTGATCCGCACTGTGGCGATGACAGATGTCTCACCATCCGGGAGCGCTGGCGGATTGGGCGGTGTGGCGAATACTTGGCATGACATCTCCAGGTAGTACCAGTTGTCCTCCTTGAGCGCGAGTGCAATGGTGCCGAAGGTTCCCTCGCGCTCCATTTGGAAGCGCCCGTTCTGCCTCAGCATGAGCATGCATTGCTGCTGAATGCCAGCCCAGAACGAGAGGATCGGTTTATGCTGGTCGGTGAACTCATTCCCCTTGAAGAACACGCCTGCCGTTACCTGGTCAATGGGCGGGTCAATGAAGAAATCCCAACCCGTATCGTTGCCGCCGCCTGCGTTCGTTGCCAACTCCGCACACGGGTCGCCAAACACGCCAGATGTGGCAGGGAACGTCAGATGGTCTCCGTCAAATGTCGTGCCAGCCCGTTGCGAGTCTAGCGGATCGAGATAGATCAAGCTCACGATTGCACCCGGATGCCGTACTGGAGCGCATTTACTTCGGCTGCGGTGTACTGCGCCGCAGTGAATGGGTTCCTGTCGGACGGCCCGTCGAAGTAATAGTAGTCGAGCACAGACGGGAAATAGATGTCGTTAAACTGATGCACGGTGGGACCGACCGACTCGCGGATGATATGCCGGAACGAGCGGTCCCCTGCCTGCTGCTTGTTGACGCGGGAGACGATGTTGTAGCCGATGATAGTGAAGGCGGTTGAGATGTCGCTGTACTCGTTGGTCTCTTGGCTGCCGGAGGTGGTCTCCTCCAAGTAGGTCGTGTCGTCGTCAGGCGGATGCTCGTTGATCCGGTCGAAGTGGTTCACGCCTGCGTTGGGCGTGAAATCCTGGAGCGCGCCGTTGGCGTCGGCGAACGCCGGAATCAGGACTTGCACGTCGCCCACGAAATCAGTCAACCGCCCGTTCTCCAAGCCTAGTGATGCTTGGTTGTCAATGATTACGATGTCGTCAATCAGGTCAGGCCCGCCGTGCAACTCGCCGCCGAATGGCTCGCGGATACCAGAGAACTTGAACGTGTCTGCGGTTGCTACTCCGGTGACGTTCTGCGTGTCAATGCCAGATGCGGTCAGGACTGTGCTGCCGTTGACGCGCAAGGTGAAGCTGCCCGCGCTGTCATGGATGGTTGCCCTGAACTCCAGGTAGTACCAGTTGCCGCCTAGCAGCGCAAGCGAGGATGTGCCGAGCGATGTGCTCAGCCCGCGCCGCACGCTCAGCCTGCCATTCTCCTCCAGCGTGACGCTGAGTTGTACTTCTCCGAATTGTTGCAGCGTCAGCAGCGCATCGCGGGTCACCACGGTGGGAGTTGATGGCCTGTAAGCCCACCCGACGACCCAGTAGTTGCGGGAGTCCAATGTCTTCCACAAGCCCATAGTAGTCGGGCCGATTACCTGACCCACGTAGGCGATAGCGTCTCCGCCACAGCGCCCCGCTCCCAACACCACGCCGATACCGGCGGAGGTGCGGGTCAGACTTTGGCTGCTGGTAGGGCTAACGGCAACGGCGTTCCAGCGCTCATGCAGATGCGTGTGGTTGTAGAAGTCTCCGCAGGAGTCCGCCCATCGTAGCGCCATTGTTGGTCCTCACGTGCCGTCTGTATTGCCGAAACTCTCTTGACCACGCTTGCAGAAGATGCCGACCGATAGGTGCTGCGCCCCGCCAGCGTTTACGATGTCGAGATAGATGGAGTCTCGGTAGCGTGGGTTGCGCGGTGTCGGCACGGCGGACGGCAGGATGTCCTGCGAGAGATACTCCCCTTGACGAATCGCCATCTCCGGCCCTAGCGGGATGCCTACGGGACCGACGGTGGATACGCGGAACGGGTTGTAGCGCGCCTGGATGATTAGGTTGCCCGTGCCTGGGGCGATCAGCACCTCGGCGTACATGAGCAGAAACGATACGTTCTCGTTGATAAGGATGGGGGGCGTTGCGAACGCGCCGCTCACCACCTCGCCATGCACGTACAGAATCCAGACCATGTTGTCGGTCTTGATCTGGTCGGCGAACAGGCGCAACTCGCGGTTCAGCCGCAGACGCGCGTCGCGGTCAGACAACTCCAGCGGGATTTCGGGGTAGTGCCGCAGCGGTGGGGGCGCGTTGGGCATCTAGGGGCTGCGCTCCACAATCTCGCCTGTGACCCAATTAACACTCGCCTTGGCTGGGTCTTTGCCTTGCGACTTGACCACCTCCAAGGCGTGCTTGGCGAGTTGGCGCTGAAGCGCGGGGCGGTCTTCGCGTATCTTCTGGACGCGCTCGATAAGGATTTGCTCCTCCAGCGACATCGTGTTGATGCGGAGTTGCAGGTTCTCGCCTCTCAGCCGGGCGTCTTCGGCAATCTTGGCTGGGGCAGGCGTGGCGTCCTCCGGTGTCGTAGCTGGCTCCTGCGCCAGCGCAAGCGTGGCGGCTAAGAGCGGCAGTGCGATGATGAGTCTGGTCATGGGTCTCCTTAGTTGATGATGTAATAACTCAAGCAAAGTGGGTTCGTCGTCGGCCCTGCATCAAGCGTGATCGTAAAGCTCGTTGCGGCAGTCCGTGCCGTGATTCGAGGAGAAAACACATCGGCATCCTGCGTGTTGCATGTCACGCTCAGCCGAGTTCCCAGCGATGCGTCCACCTGAAGGAATATCTGAGAGTTGGCGGTGACTGCCGTTGTTGAGACTACGGTGGTTGTGTCGGAGGCATCCACCACTACGGAGCCTGCGGGGGCAGCGGCGCAGGCTGCGTCCCCGGCACTATCGGAGCAGTTGGTGGCGGTGGAGTAAAGCGGGGCGTCGAATTGCACGCTGGAGACGAGCACCTCGGATATGTTCGCGCCAAGGGTAATGTCAGTGCCCGTTGGGGATGCTTCCCACGCGATAGCTTCGTTGTTGTCGAGACGCAGCGCCCCCGCGTCTGCCGGATCGGTAGCGTCAAGCTCCAGCGGTCCCGTGAGACCGAAGTTCTCGCTCGCGTCCAAGTCCAGTGATTCGTCGGTGCCAGCAGGCGATGCCTCCCATGAGATCAGCACAGCGTTCTCTAACCGGATCGCCCCTGCATCCGCGGGGTCGGTGACGCCGATGGTGAGTGAAGTGGCTGAGGCTGCGCCGAGCGAGAACGTCCCGCCCGTGATCGTGAATGCCTCTGATGAGTCGAATGTGATGCAGGCGTCAGTGCTGGCGGGGGATGCCTCCCAGCAGATCGTATCGGCGTTGTCGAGGCGGATGACGCCGGAGTCGGCTGGGTCAGTTGCTAACGGCACCAGGGCAGCAGAGAACAGGAACGTGTCCGCAGCGCCTACCTGCATCGTCAGGTCAGTGCCTGGAGCGGCTGCTTCCCATCCAATGGTCTCTGTGTTGGCAAGGCGTAAGATGACTGGCGTGTCGGCGGTATCGGCTGCTGTGGATGCGTAGAACGTCGAGGCTGCGCCAGCCCCGAACGTCTTGAGGCCCGCAAAGGTCTGCGCGCCCGTTGAGACTGCACCGCGCGCTGTGGCAGAAGCGGTGGGCACGTTGAGCACGCCGCTGATCCAATCAATGTCGGTGCCAGCAGTGCCTGGCGTGGCTGCGACGACAAGCGTGCCTGCGCTGTCGGGGAAATTGATGGTGCGCGCAGCGGTGGGATTGCCGCCAAGCGTGAACGCGAACCCTGTGCCGGAACGCAGCAAGATGTCCTGTTGAAACGTCTGGTCAAGTGTGAACGAGTTGGCTTCATCTTCGTAGGCGACGTTGGCTGGGAGTTTGGTGCGCGTGGTGATGCCAGTGGCGTCAACCTCGGCGTCTGAGATGCAGGTCGTGCAGGCTAGTGTTGTCGCTGCGATCCCGCCCGTGCCTATGGCTTGGAGCAGCCCGGCGGTGGTCATCTCGACGCCGTTGGCGGTGCCTTGGGCGGTGAACTGGACGGGGTTCATGGTGGACGATGACCCTGAGCGCACGTCGAGTACCGCGCCTGTGGACGTGGAGCCAGAGCCGTCCACCAGTGTCAGTCCGCTTACGGTCGTGGCGAGGTTGCCCCATGTAAACGTTGTCGTGAACGTGGACATGGAGAGCGCAAGATTGCCTGTAGGGACGGTGAGGGCAGACCACGCGGTCGTAGATGCGCCAAGGCCAGCGGTGTCAATCAGGAATATGTCGCCGAGCGTGAACGGCGTGGCGATGCCGCCGCCGCTCAGTTGCACGTCGTAGCGGCCATTGTCGGCGTAGAAGAACCAGATGCCAGTCGTTGCGGACGCGGTGAACGGGTTGGCGAGCGGCGTGCCAACGTTGTCGCTAAAGATGGTGCTCAGGACTGCCGTGCCCGCGTTGAATACGGTAACTGTGCAGCCAGGGTAGGATTGCTGCCAGTCCGTAGTCGTCGTGCCCGCGCCCGTAATGGTGACGTTCTGGTTGCCAAGCTCGCAGAATCCTTGCCCGCGCGCCCGCGCCTCGCCCAGCGCGGGCAGACACACTACGAGCGCGAGCAACAGGATGAGTCGTCGCAACGTCCACCTCCTACGCGCCAGGCTTCTCTACCTTCGGCCCTTCGATGCTGATGCCGCCAGGGGTTGCGCCCTCGATTGGCTCCAAGCCCTTGAATGGGGGCGAGCCGCCAGCGGGCGGTTCCCCGCCAGGCACAAATGGGTTCTTGTCGCCGCCTGTGCCAGACAGATCGTCAGGGTCGCCGACATAACCTTCAACAGGCGATTTGATGTAACCGGGCATAATGAACCTCCTCAATAAACCTCATGCGTCTGCCGCCACGCATCGGATGGCGCGAACGGCAGAGCGAGCATGGATTGGTAACGGACGTTGGACATGAACACTTCCTCATCTTGACGTTGCGCCTCGGCGATCATCTGCTGCGCGCGGCGCTCGTGCCGGTCAGCTAAGCCGAGATTGAAATACGGGTTCTTGCGCGCTGTGTCGGGACCGGGCCAGCGAGCGCATTCTGCCAGCGCCATCTCCAACAGCATGTCCCCGCGCGCGTAGCGAGGCAGGACTGCGCCAGTGTCCTCTAAGTCGGTCGGACGTATCTCGTATAGGAACGGGATCACATACTGCGATTTGACATGCGGCCATGCCTCATAGCGCGGTAGAGGCGGGCTGGTCACTGTGTCGTAGTCGTGGAACGAGAGTACCCACGGCTGACCGGAATCCGTTCGTTGCGGATCAATCAGGTCCAACTCGTCCTGGCCTACGTTGGTCGTGAGTTGCCACGCCTGCGCCTGGTCAACGGCGGTCAAGAACGAGTGGAAGTCGGATGGGACGGTCTGGTAGGCGCGGTAGATTTCGTAAGTCTGGCCTGTGAGTGTTGCCCCGCCCCATACGCGGTCAAGCGTGATCTCGGTATCGGAGACGCGGGTGGCGATGGTGTAAATCGGGTTGTTCGCCCCGGCACGGAATTGGCGGCCCACCATCGCAGCAGTCCATACCGTGAGCGTGCCCGTAACGGTTATGGAGTTGTTGGTGACCGCCGCGGTGCCTGTCGTGTATGCAGCCGGGAACAGGAACTGGCCCTCTCGAATGAGCCAACTCCACGCCCGCTTCTCGGCAAGCTGGCGAAACGCGAAGCTGATCCATTGGCGGGCGAGCAGATAGGACGTGCCCGGGCAGCGGAGCAGCACTGCCCGCGCGAGACCATCATAATTTGAGAGCGCCAATCAGGGCCTCCCCCGGCACGGGCCGTGAGCGACCCTAGTGCCCCATGACGAACAGGACGGCGTTCAATTCCGCGCCTGCCGTCTGAAACGTGATAACCGTATCAGTGTTGGTGCCGCCGATAGCGGTCTCGGCTGCACCGCGACAGTGCCAGAACTCGATCCTGGAGAAGCCGGGCGGAGTGTAGGTATCCGCGTCCGCTCCAATATCAATCTGCTGTACCAGCACTCGCTTGTTGCCCACAACGGTGCGCGTGATGGTTGAGTCTACAGTTACAGCCATGCGCCCTCCTTTATGGGACCACTGGCAGGTCAAGGTCAATGGACGTAAATCCGGCAGCTTCGGCCCCGGCTACCATCCCGACAATGGTGTGTGTCGGAGCGGTGCCAGCAACCATCCGGTCAATGTCAGCCGCGCTGGTGTTGCCGGGAATGGCGTAATCGCCGACCGTGAAGTCGCCGCCGCCGTCGGACGCTACGTTGCGCCGCCCACGCTGCTGAATGACGCAGTAGTTGCCAGCCGTCACCGCGTGCGTGAACACGCCAGCGACGTTGTTGCGTTTGTTGTCGTTGGTGGCGTCCGCTGCGCCGAGTGCCTGAACGACATCGTTAGTGACACGGTACGGATTGGCTCCCGTGCCTTTTGCCATCCAGAACGCCAAGTCCCCAGCCGCAACGACGCCCACAGCGGTAGCCGCTGTTGCGCCAGAGTCGCACTGGACGATCTGGTAAGCGCGATTGTTCGGCAGATACACCGCTTGGCCCAACTCCCCTGGACGCGGGAGTTCTGACACGTTCAGGCTCTCGATGGTGCTGCCCTGCCCGATATGAACTGTTTGCGATCCTCTTGATGCAGGCATGTGTGTCTGGTTCCTCCTTTGTCCTTACGACGTGATGCCGTAGAGTTGCGCGTGATAACGCGGTGAGCCGGTGATCTGCGTGCCCGCAAGCACCTGACCGGCGACTTTGGTGTTGCCCGCGCTCCATTTGAATCCGGTGAAGCCGAATCCAAACAGGGCGTCGCGCGAGACGTAGAAGTTGAGGTAAGGCTTGCGCGCGTTGATCCAGAACAGCGTCTCGGACGTGGCGACGGCAAGCGTTGGGTAAGCGGTGAGCGCCCCATTCGAGGATTGTGTCATGAACGTCACTGCGACTGGATCGGCTGCGCCCGCGCTGGCGGCGAGGTAGGAGCCTGGGCAGTAACGGGACACGATGATGGTTGCGCCCTCAAACTGTACGCCACGGAACCCGATGTTTGGCTCGACAGTCTCGAACCGTTGCTGCGGCTGGAAGTGGTTCTTGATGAAGACGAGGCCGGTAGGAGTGGTGACGCCGAGGTTCGGGGTCAGCGAGCCGTAGGACGCAGCGGCGTAGGACGTGGACAGGCGGTTGTAGGTAATCGCTCCGTTCACGTTCACGACGTTGGCGTTGTTGGCCGCGCCGATGGTGCCGTTGCGGGTCAATGTGCCGTAGAGCGCGTAGGTGTTGTTGTCCCACGACGCGGTTGTGCCGTCGTTGACCATCTCGGCTAGGCCGTTCAACATCGCGGTGAACCCGGCGCGCTGGCCGTTCATGTAGACGGCAAGCGCCAGATGCGCCCCCATCGTCATAAAGGCGGTGGACATGCGGGATTTCACCAGCGAGAAAGCGCGCTGGCGTCCTGTGTTGATGACGCGGATGTCTTCGAGCGACAGTGTGACGTTCACCTCGGAGAACCTGAGCGTGAATTGGTTGTTCTGCTCCACCTGCTTCTCGGTGATGTCGAACTCCTTGCCCTTGGCATACGCGCCGCCGACGAGTCCGTCGTAGATCAGCGGCTCGTCAATGCGGTAGCCGCCGTCGAAATCCTCGCGCAAGTTCTGGCGCAAGTAAGCGACTGTTGGGTCGGACTGAAACACAGCGTCAATGAGCGCCGGGTCTTCGCGGATCAACCGGCGCGTCGAGGCTGTTAACTGATCGAGTTCTGCCATTGCTTCTCCTTTTCAGCCGACCCGCGCGCGTGCGTCAGGGCGGCTAGTGTGTGACGGCGGCGGCAGGCGTCTCCAGACCCTGCATGAAATCGGTCATCAGCGTCCGCTCGTCTTTGCTGGTTTCTGGTTTGGGCTTGCCCAAGTACAGCGGCGATGTCTCTTCAGGCGCGCCCTGAGTCGGCTCGCGCATCCTGCCTTTGGCTAGGCCCTCGTTGAATGCCTCCTGGCGAATCTTGGCTTCGCGCTCGGTAGCCTGCTTCGTCTGCAACTCGGACACCTTGGGACTCACCCATGCGTTGAATAGATCATCGAATGAGCGACTCATGTTCTCCGGTTGCACAGCGAGCTTCTCCAACTCGTCTAGCGCCTCGTCGGGCAGCGGGGTGCCGAATTGCTTCTGGTAAGCAAGGTCGGCGCGACGGAGCTGGCGTTGAAGCACGTAGGTGTTGCGTTGCGCAGCAAGTAGTTCCTCGCGGGTGAGGTATTGCGGTTGCGTCCCGCCGTTCACTGACTGCGCTAGCGGATTCGCTGGCGGGTTGGCTGCGTCCAGCGGCCCGTACACCGACTCGTAAGCGGCCAGACGGCGCTTGGCTGCATCCAGTTGTGGGACGTTCGCGTTGTACCATTCGAGGTTCATGCGGTAGTCGGCTTCGGCTTGCGCCTTAACGCGGTTAGCTTCCTCTGTGACCTTGCGCGCATCGTCCACCTGCCTCATGGACTCCTCTCGCGGGACGAGAGAGGCGTAGAGGCCGTTTGAAAATTTCTCGTTCTCGACCGCTTGCAGGAGTGCCTTCTGCGCAGCGTCGTCGAGGCCCGCTTCCTGCGACAGCTTGGTCCAGAAACCCTTTTCTCGTTTTGCCATTGACTCCTCCTGGTCCGACGGTGCCTACGCCATTGGCGGCGCGACGGCCCCTGGACCTGTCGGTGCGGGCGCGGGAGCTGCGCCCATCATGCCCATGCCAGGCGTTCCAGGCGCTCCCATGCCCATTGGTGATTGTCCGCCTTGCAGTTGCCCGGCAACGCTAGCGCGCAGCAGATCAATAATCTGCGCGACGGCAGGCGTGAGGCCGGGCGCTACGGAGGCGAGTGATTGCAAGACTTGCTCGACAAGCATGGCGCGCTCGATGATGGCTTGCGGGAGCGTCATGGATGAGACAGGAGGGGCCGCGCCCATCGCCGCACCCATTGGCGTATCCGGCACGCGGCGGGTAGCGCCAGGCGCTGGCGGTGGCGGGCTGTCGAGCGATGGTCGTTGTCCTGTCGTGTCAAGCGCCATTAGTATTTCCCCTTCATCCCCTTGGGGCGTGTCTTCATGCCGCCTTTGCCGCCCTTGATGGGTGCGGCGGGTGATTTGATGATGTTGCGTGCCATGTGATGTTCACCTTCCCTTCATTGATGGAATGTGCGCGCCTGCTTTGCGCGCTTTGCTTAGTAAAATTGCGCGGCGTTGTTTCTCCGCTCGCGCCTTGCCAAACTTGCGGCGCGTGGAAGCGAGCACGGCAGGCGGATTCGTCTTGAGTTCATGGCCTATCCGTTGCATCGTTTCCTTAGCCGCCATAGAATCTCCGTAACATACGGCTGGTCAACCAATCCTTACCCAGCAATAGAGCATTAGGAGCTGTCACTGGCGCTAGTCCAGATTCAGGCCCGCCCGATCTTCGGTTCATGATCCAGTCTCGATAGGTAGAAAGCAGATTACCTAGCGTCAGTGCCCGGTTCTGATGATACGGTGCCCAACCTGCCTGTTGCTCTGTACCAGGGACTGGAGGCGACGGGACTTCCGTATCCGTCGGCATCCCCATGGAATCACGGAGTATCGAGCCTTCGCGCTCCAGGTCAAGCCGCTGCCGTTCACTATCGTTCACGCCGAACATGGCAGATGGCCCGAATCCCCCCATGAATCTTGAACCTCGTCGTCTATCTAGTAATTGACTGAACAACCCAATCGCCATCTTGCCCCCGAAGCAAAAAGGCCCCAACCCGCATTCAGCGGATCAGGGCCTCCAAGGAGTTCCCCTGCGATGCTCTTGCCTACGGTCGTTTCAGGCGGCGCTTCGTGCGCGTCTCGATGTCGAGCGCGATGCCGTCCTGAAAGTGTATTACCATGCTGCCCGTGAACCTGTCAAGCGATTTGTTTGCCATGCACTTGAGCGCCTCGACCAAACGCGGGTCCAAATTGCTCAACGAGACATTGGCTTGCGTACCTGGCTCGGCACCTGATCTTGCCAACCGCACGGGCACGCCCACGGGTCGGTCGGATGCGGCTTGGTCAGGATTTTGCCGCAGCGTGGACAGTGGCGCACCCATACTTTAGGCTCGTCTCCTGGTTGCGGCCGTGCGAGGGACATTAAGTTCCTCCGGTGGTTTCCATTGGAAGTGCGGGCAGTCGCGTACCTTCCAACGCCCGCCCCACTCGAAGCCAAGCGACTCCCCCAACTCACCAAGGCGTGTCCAATCAGGATGCGCCGGTGCCCAGTTCTTCAGGACGGTAAGGTGTTTCGGGACAATATCAATAGCATGGGACTTGCCACAGCATGGTTGCGGGAGGTGCTTAGAGCGGGTTGTCCACGACACGCCAATGCTAATGAAGTGCTCCTGCTCTGTTGGTGTGCGGAGCGTGTCCACGACGATGATGGTAAAGTTGAGATCATCGCGCACGCGCGTGAGCAGTTGAGCCACTGCTGCTCTCATGCGCGGGTCTAGGTCAGTCAGCAATTTGCTCATTTCACAGCCGCCGTCATGCTGAAGACCACCGGGGCAAGCCGCAACGCCCACTGCCCGATGATGGTCCACTTGCCTTGTTTCACGCCGAGAGCCTGTTGCTGCTTCTCATTCGCCAGCGTCAAGACTTGGACGGCTTGCTGGTAGGTGAGAACCTGCGCCTCCAATGCTTCGATCTGGCCCTGCATGGCGATACGCTCGCGGGCGTGGATGTTGAGGAGTTCCTGCACGTCAGCGCGTGGAACGTCCTGCCCCCATGCAACGGATGCGCACAGCAGGAACCACATCGCTACTTGAATCCGTGTCGCTCTTTCCATGACGCCTCCTCTTCTTGCGCCTTGTGGATGGCATGCAATCGCTCGCGGATGATCTTCTGCCTGCGCCGGTGTTCCTGCTCAGCGAGGCTCACTGCGTCCTCCGCCCGCTGTTGCGCTTTGCCCACCTCAACGCCCTTGGCGAACCAGCGGCGGGCGATCCATTGGCGTAAAAGGTTGAGCAACTTCAGCACCGTCAGATTCATTCCCACCACCTGAATTTCTCAGCCGACTTCGTGAGCAGCTCGAAGATGCTGCGCAGCAAACGGTCTAGCGGTCCCACGTCCGCGCCTAGCCATGCGAATAGCCAGTAGATCAAAACCACCGTGCCGACAGCGACGGCGACGGATCGTAGGACGCCACGGACGGTCTCCAGGTTTATCATCGGCTGAACATGTACGTTAATACTCCGCGCAGCACGTCGTCTTGGGAATACTCTTGCCCGTCCTCGCCAGGGAACGCGAGCACATGCCCGCTGATTTTCATGGACGCAAGCGGGGTCAGCTTGAGGCGCGCGATGGCCTCCTTCGGGACAACCCAGTACCGTTGCGGCTCCGCTGACAGAGCTGGAGATGCAGCGAATGCGCCCAAAGCGGCTAGAGCTTTCCGACGATTCATTGCGTGCCTCCCGGCCGGTAGAAGTAGCGGTCCAGTTCCTTCAGGTGCTCGTCCTGCTTGGCGTCATTCGCTTGGACCTGACCCAACCGCGCGTCCACGGTAGCCTGCCACGTCGCTTGATACCAAATGTAACCGCCAATCACGATGACCGCCGCGAGCACTTTCCATAGGTAACCTAGCAGGTTGACGTTCAGCGTGATCGTGCCGTTGGCATTGGCTGCGCGCACGACCCGCTTCGGCTTAGCCTTGCCCACGCAGAACTACTCCTTGTGGCCCACCGGAGTCGTCGTGATGAACCGTAAAACGAGGTTCACGCCGGTTACTACCGCAGCATAACCCGCTGCCATGTTCCCTTCCAAGCCCAAGTCAGCTGCGCCTGTGGCCTGTAGGATCGGTGCGATTGCCAGAAATGCATTGATCCCTAATGTCCGCCATCCCTTCATAGAGCCTCCTTATCTGTTCTGCTGCACGTATTCGACTAAGAGCCGGTTCATTGTGTCTACCTGCCGCTGGAGTTGAATGATGCGTTCGTCAATGACGCGCAACTCCTCCTTGCGGACGTAATTCTCAACGATCTCCGTGCGCATCGCCCGCTGCGCCTCCTCCAGTCCAACGATCCGCTGCGCTTGTGTCGCGCCCTCACCCTCTACGCCGAGCCTGTCCTTGAAAAGAACAAAGAGCGCGCTCACCACCACTGAGATCGTGATGATGACAACGTGGACCTTGTGCCAAGGATTGGCGTTATCGTTAGGCATTCCGCAGCACCGCCTTCTCTTTCAGCGCACGCAACCGCTGCTGCGGCAGGGGGAACGCATAGAAAGGAGCGGGGTTGGGAGCAATCCACCCCCGCTTCGACTTCCACTCATGTACCAGAAGGTTTAGATTTACAGGCGATTCCTCCTTCCAAGTTACGCGATTTAACAACCGGCCTTCAATGAAGGCCCTAGCAACTTCAGTGCGATTACCAAAACCGAACTTGCGAAACACAATTTCCAGGTGCCGCTTCACGGTAGTCTCCTTGATCCCTAAACGTGTCCCGATGTTCAGATTCGTGTAACCTCTGGAAACCAAATAGACAATCCGATGCTGCCTTGGTGTAAGTGCGCGTTTAGCTCGTTTACTCACGGGCAACTATTCCACACCGTCAGCGCGTTCGGATTCCCAGCTAGATCAAGCACCGCCCCAGCCCGCACGCTCACAGACAGACACGGATTCAAGCTGTAGCTCGTCTCAGAGCCCGTCAGTAGGGGAGCCGTGCTCACGGTGATATCATCCAGCGCAAAACCCGTCACCGGCTCACTGGCGGTAATCGTGATCTGCGACGCGCTCACTACTGCGAGCGTCAGGACCGGCGGCGTGGTATCGGGCGGCGGCTCCCCGCCAGGCAACGAGATCACCACATTCGACAGTGTGCAGTCGCCCCACTCGACGGCGGCAGCATCGTTGTGCCAGCAGCCGAAGTCGAACGTGTACGTCCCTGCCGCGAGCGCATAGGTATTGCTTATGTTCGCATTCGTGCTGTGAGTTGCCGTGTCGCCGCTGGCCCCATTCAACTCAGCCGCCAGCACCACCGCGCCGGTTGCTGGATTGCGGTAATACATTCGGCTGCGCTCCCCAGCTTCGGTGTTGCCGGAAAGCCGTAGCGTGTAGTCAAATGAGATCGTCGCATCGCCCGCCTGAGTCAAGGTGAACGAAGTCTCCCATCCGCCAGAGCATCCCGCTCCATCGCATAATCCCGTTGCTGCTGGCGCAACCGATAAAGCAACGCGGTAGCTCTCCGGCAAGATCAACTCTCCTTCGGCCAGTGGCGCATGATTGGTTCCCTGGTAGAGATCATCCACGTATGTGAATGTCAAATCTGGCGGAGGAGGCGGCGGTGGAGGTGGTGGCGGAGGCGGTGGTGGTGGGGGTGGCGGTTCTGTGCTACCCTCCCACACCGGCCCGCTAGCAACAGTGACGGTCATCTGCTGCACGCCGGTCGTCAGCGGTGAGAGGGAAGGCGGGCCAGACAGCGCATAGCCAAACTGCCCGCCCGCGCTTGCAACGCCTTTGAGGAAACCAACTGCCGCCGATCCTCGCGTAGGATGTGAGAGCAGCAATTCGAAACTGTCAGTATCCTCGATCAAGAGCGCCTGCAAATCCGGTTCTGTCGTCCCGCGCCCCTGCAAGACGTGGAGCATGTGCGTCAGGGCGAACCCATCCACGTCCATCTCCAGCCGGTACTGGCCCACGAAGCTGCCCTCGGTGATGATTCGGTATGGCGGCGCGCTCGGAACCAAGGTCATCAGCCGCAACGCCTGATCGCCGTTGACGGCCAGCAATCGGCCCGGCCCGTCCACCACGGGCAGCCGCTCAAAGTGCGCCAGGAAGGTCTTGGTAACACCCGCGCTGGTAGACTCCAAGCGGTCCAGGATCACCAGCGTTTCCAGCGGGCGGATGAACAGGAACTCGCGCTCGATATGCGAGACGGCGGTGTTGTCCCACTGCGAGGGCGCTCCGACCAAGTTATTGCGGTAAGCCGGTGTCAGGTCCACCACGGCATAGAGGTAGTCCGGGCGGCTCTCCAACCGTTTCACTTGCGGGAAGCCATTGCGCGGCCCCACGTCCACGCCCCTGCCATTGAAGAGGATGCCGTTGTGCGCTGGCGCATGCAGCGTATCTACATTGGAGCCGCCTGCATATCCTGCAATCTGGTGGTTGTAGCCCGTGGTCTCCCGCGATAGCCAGCGCCCGTTGCGCCACATCTGCCAGTTGCCCATGTCGGCATGGCGGTGCCCGGCAGGAGTCGCAATCATGTGCCCGCCCATCTGGAGGTGCAGCGCAGTGGCTTGCGGCTCCCAAGCGGTGCGGCTATAAACATAGGCAGCCCCTGAAGCGTAGTAATCCAGCGGCAGGGCCGAGAAGTCGCGCTCCGGCCCGCCCCGGTCCACTGCGCGGATATAGCGGCCACGGGCGGCATTGGTCAGGCTCAGCCAGCGCCGCGCATACTGTCCTGCCGCCTCATCGCGCCAATAGTCCGCCATGCCTCCCAGGAAGTTGCCGTACCGCTCCAGGCGCTCGATCATCATGCCGCCGCCCGCAAACCGCTCGTCATCTCCAAAGGGGAACAGTTCCCAATACGACCCCCCGTTGTGGATGTTCACGGTGCGTCCTGGGGCTGTGGCGTAGATCACGTAGTAGACCGCCTCACGGAAGAAGTTGGTCTCCTCATAGATATCCCGCCCATAGAAGCTAGAAGTGGTGAACGGGATGACCGGATAGCGCGAAAGCTCCGCGCCGTAAGCGGTGCCTTCTTGCAGCACGCCGCCCCGTCCGCCGCCTGAGTTACCGTTATTAGCGTGCGGCACGAAGTTGGTTGCCCAGCGGGTAATCAGGGCGTCATCCAGGAACGTCTGCGCCATCGGGTTCTCATGGAACGTGGCCATGCCCCACTCGGCCTCGTTCCGCATAAAGCCCCAGTTATAGTTGTTCTGGACCTGCGTGGCATTTCCCCAGATATCCGCCATGCGCACTGCGATGTTGGTGTTCCAACGGTCAATGAGGGTCTGGCGCTGTGCAGCGGTGAAGCGGTCGTAGCACCAGTCATAGGTTGTAATCACACCTTCCACGCCGCCTCGCGCAGCGTCTGCGCTCGTGCCGTTATAGCCCATCGCCCAATCAACGGCGTTCTGCGCCGAAGTGATGTTCCCGCTCACGACGTAGTGGAAGCAGGCATCCACCGCTGGCTCGCCGCCCGTCACCGCGCCCGGAGTGAACGGGTTGGAGGCGTACCAAGCCTGGGCCTGGGCCACGCGCTCTGGCGTCCACCAGAGCCGGGGCCGCGTGGTGGGGATCGTTTGGGCCAGTGCCGATATACAAACAAAGAGCAAACCAATTAGGAATCGTTTCATTCCATGTCACTCCTTACCGCCCGATCTCTCTGTACCTTAGTACGCTTCCGGCCTTAACCGTAACGCCGCTGCTGGCAATCTCGGAAGCAAATCGGAGCGTGAACGTACCTGCCGTACTCCCATTTCTAAAGAGGCAGTCTAACTTAACAAAGTTCCCCGTTGTGGCAAGCAATGACGACGTATTTTGTCCCGTCTGGTTGTAGGAGGTGAACCCGCCTCCATCTAAAGTCCCGTTGCTCACAGTAGTACGAAAAAATCCCCCGATTTGGATCGGAGATGCCGGACCATTTACGCCGACAGCGATACCCGTCGTGGCTACGGCAGTATCCACGAGCAACCAAGCCTCAATCAGGTAGTCCCTGTTGGCTTCGACGGTAATGCTCATCCCCGCTACGTCAGCCAACGTCGTTGTGCTATTCGTCGTGTCCGCCAACTTACGTATCACGACTTCCCCGCGCGCAGGAGTTAGAGCGCCTATAAAAACGGTGAACAAGCCGACCAACAGAAGTTTTCCCATCAACACGATCCTCCTATTCCGTGATCCAAAGGACTGCCGAGTAGAACACAGTCGTCGGGTTGACTGAGAAGGTTGCTGCGATAATCTTGATCTCTACATAATCGCCTTGCGTAACTGCGATGCTCAGACCGGTGTTGCTCACCGTGTTGTAGACAGCGTTGTGCTCCAGTGTCGTAGATACGCTTGTATCTGTCGTATTGTTCAGCCGGATCAGCGCTTCGGAGTCTTCCCCGCCACTAGCTAGCGTACCACGGACCACTACGCTTACAAACGCTTTTGTGATGGTGCCAGTTGTAGGTATGTAAAGCCGCATCTGGTCGGCTGTCGCAACGGCCGCTGCCGCTGATCCCCCGTAGTAATACGTCGTGGCATCAACAACTGATCCGAGATTTCCAGCATAGGTCGTCAAGGCGTATCCGACTGAACCCCCGCCCGCACCGCCATCGTCATCTATATCTTTCCAGCCTGCCGCGCCACGGCAGACCATGACGGAGCCGTCTGTATCGAGGTCTGGGTCGAACAGCAAGCGACCTGCCTCACCTGCCGCGTCGCAATCGGTTCCAGTTGGTGTCGCCTCATTCAGCAGGCGGGGCCAGGCGTTCGCGGCTCCCGCGTCAAAGTCTGCCTCAACTCCGGTGAAGATTAGGTCCGCCGTTTCTTTCGTGGCTGCTGTGCCCCAGTTGGCTTGGCCAGTAACAGAATCAATGTCTGAAGAAGCGCACAGGGCGGATTCATCAGAGAGGTCCGCGCAGGCGCGGCTCGCTAGGTTGGCAAGGCTGATCTCTTCGGCCTCGTTCGCGCCATTGATCGAGGCGTCAGGGACAGTGCCGCTAAGGTCGGCGGCATCCAGCGTGCAATTCGCAAGTTGAAATATCTCGCTGGCGTCTAGTGTCATCGTGCAGTCAGCACCGGCAGGAGCAACTTCCACGCCAAGCACTGCGATGTTATTGGCTGCCCTGAGTACCCCGCTGCCTGCCGCAGCGCCAGAGCCGTCCGTGTAGGACGCGCTGACGAAGGTGTTTGTCGTAGCGGAAAAGGCGTAGGCCGTAGTCTCATCTATGTGCGCTGCCGTGATTGAATTGGCTACCACGGCCCATGAGATCGTGTCGGGCGTCGGGACAAGGTTCTCTGTGACGGACACGGTTCCTGTGGTGATGAAATCCGGGTCGGCAACGGCGGTTGTGTTGACGGTGATGGCGTCGCCTCCGCCCGCGCCAAGCTGGTCGGTCGTGCAAGTGATTACACCGAGAGCGGAAATAGCAGAAACCTTGTCATCGCCTGTGCAAGTCAGGGGCTGCACGGTGTTGGAGTCGGCGTTCGGGATGGTAACAATGCGGTCTGCTACCGTGGGGTCAGTGACACGCAGCCGCGTCTCGAACGTGTCGTTGGTATCGCCTTCGAACACCACGCCTGCCGCGCTGGCACCCTCATTCGAGAACGTCGCGCCGCCTGCGCCAAGCGCCGGGTCCGCGCCCGCATCTGCGAACGTAAAGGCTACCGCCGCATCCGATCCCTCTGCAGGCGTGTGCGTAACCGCAATGCCGATTCCAGCCGTCACGTCATCCACAAAGTTCCCGCTGGTATCCGTACCCAGGGCCAAGTCCGTGATCTCCGTTGGGCCAATACAGTTGGTGCAGGTCAAATCCGAGGACGACGTGGCCAAATCCACAGTGATCGTGTTGGGCACGTCGGCGTCTACAATGGCCCGGAAGCCCGCCGCACCCACCCCACCGCTAAACAGCGCCTGCGTGCTGGCCGCGCCGCCGTCATCCACACGACTCGCCGCCAAGTCTCCTGTCGTGTCGCCGATAGCCCGGTTGGTGATCTGTGTAATGTTAGTAAGTGTGATGGTGTTGACTACCTCGGCGTCGGAGACGACTTCGGATGCGGCTTGCAGGTCTGTGGCGACGACCGAGGCCGTGCCTGCGGCGGACAGGGCGGCAGCGGATGAGATGACGATGCAATTCGTGGTGCCATTCGCGCAGAAGCGGGCAAGATTGAGCACGGAGCCGGTGGCGCTGTCCACTTGCAGGGCATAGCCAGTGCCCGTGTTGTTCAGAGTATCGGTGAGGCGGTAGAGGTTGGCTGCGCCTGTGGCAGCATTGTAGGTGAACGTAGACGTGAACGCACCCATCGTCAGCGCCAGGTTGCCGGTAGGATTGGTAAGAGAGGACCACGTAGTCGCTCCCGCCGCGCCAGGGCCGACCAGGAACCAGCCCACACCAGGGCGGCAGGCATAGAGTTCGCTGGCGTCGGAGCGGTCGTAGAGCATGATGAACGGGCAGGAGCCGACGGGCGCGCCAGCGGCGGTAATGATGACGGTGTTGCCAGCCTGCGCCCGCGCGCGGGGTGCAATGCTCGCGCCAGCAAGCAGGAGCAGGGCGACGAGTATGACGATGCGCATCATCGGAATTGCACCGTAACATGCATGGGCTGCGAGTCGGTGTCGCAGCGCAGGAAGACGTGGTTCAGGATGATAGTGTCCTGCTCGTCTTCGTAGAGCACGGACTGGGTGGCGACGATTTCGACGCCGAAGATGGAGCCGGTCATGTCCGTGTTGCCGACGAAGAAGCGGGCCGCACCAGCATCGAAGTCGGCTTGGATAGCGAGGCGGCGGCAACGCTGGTAGGGTGAGTCATTGAACTCGGTATCTACCGCTTGGAGCAGCGTGAGCAAGTTGTAGTTCGTGTTCGCTGTGGTAAGCGTAACGGACAGGAATCTAGGGTTTTCCACTGAGCCTCCACCAGTAACGCAGCCATTGCCAGAAGGTGCGGGCGCGCAAAGCGGCGCATTCGAACTCCAAGGCTTGTACGCGGCGCTCCAAGAATATGAGTTTCACATCAGTAACGGGCGGCGTCGGGATTCCCCAAGCGGCCATCATGCCTCCTTAGAACGGGACATAGGCAACGCGCACGACTTCAGCGTCGGTACCGTGCAGATAAACTTCGGTCAGGTCCACCTTGCCGCCGATGAAGGAGCCAAGCGTAAGCGTGGCGTTGGCGGCGACAGGGATGCCTTCGGTTGCCGACACGCCAGAGTCGCCGACACGAATCGCTGCGTTGCCCGTAGGGTTATGAATGATGATCTGCTCGCAGGGCGTCCGCGTCGCGCTGAGTTGCGTCGCGCCAGAGAGAGTTACGTTCACGGAGACGAATGCCATAGGGCCTCCTAAGGTGATTCGGTGACGGTAGTGCGCCCGCCTTTCACGACCATGCGCGGAGCTTCCTGACCGCTAGCTTTGCGCCCTGCGGGGCTGACAGTCGGTTGCGGGAGCGCCTCTGCTTCGGCAATCATGCGGTCAATAACGGTATGGGGATCGCCAGGGAGCTTGCCGTAGTTGGGGATGTCCAGTTTCTCGGCGAGCGTCACGCGGTCAATCAAGCCGCCGCGCCAGAGTTGAAAATACAGCATCTTGTTGGTGATCTCGGAGGCGCTCAGCAGCGAGCCGGGTGCGACGTGATAGGTGAACATGCGGAGCATAGCGCGGGCGCGTTCCTCGCGCGTGGAGTCCTCGGATACGCCTTCGATGTAATCAGGAATCAGCGTGCCGGGGTCGGTGTCGAAGTCCTCGAACGTCATCCCTTCCGGGCCGAGCAGGGCAAGGCGCTTCGGGAGGTTGTAGAACTGGCAGAAGTTCGAGAACGTCATCTGGGCGAACTCACGCAGCATCGCTTCGATCACGCGAGAGCGCATACGTACCAGGGGAGTCATGGCCTCCATCATGCGCTCGATGGTCTCAGACGACGGGATTTGATTCAGCTTCACAAGGTTGGTTACATCTTGCACGCCAGAGAGCGTTTCCATCTCGCTAATGATGCCCTTGAGGACTTCGAGCACCCACGGCGGAACGTTTGGCGGTGGCGGGAAAATCACCGGGTTCGGGCCGCCCATTGGGTTCACGCGCAGCTTGAGACCGGGCAGGCGCGTGTTGATCTTGTTGTGCTCGGCGCGCGAGATAGCTTGCGAGTTGGTCACCACGTCGGGATGCGCGAATTTCTGGATGGAGTCGCCGATGGCGCGCAGGATACGGTCAAGTTCGTCCTGGAGCGGGAGCAGGTCCCACAGAGGCGATTTGCCGAGGTATGACCAGGGCCACGGGTCGAGTGTAATCTTCACGAGCGGGATCAGGCCATGCCAGTAGGGGGACGGGTTGTCTTCCAGCACGGCAGAGCGCGTGAAGATAATGCGGCGCAGGCGCGGGTAGAGCAGATCGCCCTTGCGCACTTTGTACTTCCAGGCGTATTCGTTGTCGCCCACCTCGACGGTGAACCCGGACTTGTTGCGTGTGCGATCCTTGACGTAGAGGGTGTACACATCCACGGTGGGGATGGACATTTCGCCTTGCTTGCGGCGCGTGCGGTCTACGTGAGACCAGAAGGGCGAGGCGTCGAGGCCGAGACGCTCGACTTGCTGGCTGATAATGTTGTGGCGCTGGACGGAGGCGAGGAAGCCGTCGCGGTCTGGTTTCACGAAAGCGGCGCGGTCGGGATACATCTGCTTGACCCAGTTCAGAGTGCGCTCGCGGCGGATGAGCACGGCAAAGCAGTCTTGCAGCGAGCCGATGGATGCGGGACGCACCGGGATCACGTCGCGAGGGTCTTCTGCTAGTTGGTCGAGATCGTCGGTGGTGGGGTCGTAGACAAGATGCGCATAGCCCGTGGCGGCAGCAAGCGCCCACTTCATCGAATCCAGGAAGCGCAAGTCAATCTGGCGCGTGAGCCACCAGGAGCGCGCGAATTTGTTACCCTTGACCGCTGAATCTTCATAGCGCGGGTTGTGCGTCTTGAACTCGAAGAAGGGCTTGATGTCGGTCATGGCACTGGCGAGATTGAGTGCGATGTGGGCGAAGCGGTTGGAGCAGACTTTGGAGAGTTGGGTTGAGCGCAACTCCGGGTTGTCCGACATGATGCGGCGCATCGTCGGGTCTATCTTGTCGTAGCCAGTTTGGGACTTGAGCCAAGCTTCGCCTTCGGTAAGCGCAGCGTTGGTCCAGTCGAGCACGCCTTGGAGGTGTGTGTGCTCAGGGATGCTTAGGGTCTCGTCAGCCATGCGCCACCTCGCCGATAAGCATCTTACGACCACTGCCTCCGCTGAGCCGATTCACTTCGTTCCACCACGCATACATTGCCCACTGGACCCACCATGCTCGTGGGACACTCACCGCTGTAGTATGCGCATACAATGGAGAGTTGCAACCCTGACACCGGCGAATATCCCTGAACGGCATAACGACCCAACCATGTTGCTGGCAAATCAATATCTGCATCAGTCGTCCAGCCTCAGCGGTGCCCACTTGGGCGGGGCTACGGGGCGTCCGTCGTGGCGGTCGCCGCTCTCGAAGCCGCGTCCGGTGCCTTTGTCATAGTGCATCGCCTCGTTGGTGACGTTGTAGTCGCGCTCGAAGCGAGTCATATCGGCAAGCGAGCGGATTTCGACGCGCTCGCAGTCAGAAGGCGTGGGCTGATCGTTGCGCCCTGGGTAGCGGATTTTGCCGCTGCGCTCGCGGTAAACGACGCATTTATCGCGCTCGTGCCATTGCGCGTTGCGGGTGCGGGCGCGGTAGAGGATTTCGATTTCGCCCCCGCAGTCCACGCAACGGATCACATCGGGGATGGTGGGCAGGGCGAAGTCGGTCAGTTCGTAGCCGCAGGTTGGGCAGCGGTAGTCGTGCAGGACCATGCTAATGTCCCCCCAAGGCGTAGTCGCCCAGCGCATTGTTGCAGATTTGCAGGACCAGATCGCGCAAGGGCGTGTTGGTCTCTTGCGAGCGGTCCTTTAGCAATGTGTAGACTTGCGGGTCGAGCTTAATCTGAGCGCCGCCGATACTGACGGTGTAGCTGGTGCGCAAGGCGCGCAACAGGTCAGCAGGTTTAGCGAATACACCGCCGCCCAAGAGTTGCTCGACTTCCTCGCGTTCGATGTCGCTGAGGTAAAGCGGACGCGAGTCGTTGTGGGCGAGACACTTTTCGAGGCGAGCAACGAGGAACTCATCGAGCAGGAGCGCCGTGCGTGCGGCTTGAGCGCTGTAGGCATCGTAGAGCGCAGCGGGCAGATCAAGCGTGATGCGCACGCACGTTGTTGACTCGGACTTGGCGTGGGAAGCCATAGGGACACGTCCTCATGCGCCTCTCGCGCGCAAAGCCCGTTGCGGTCGGGGCGGGCAGGTGAGCCGGGATGCACTCACTCTTCGGGCGCTACCCTAGCCTGCCCCGCACGTCATACGCCGGTTCTGGTCATTGGTGAGAGGGATAACACGGCAAGCGGCGGGATGTCAAGCGGTTAATCGGTGAACATACGAGCAAGTTGGTCGTCCACGCCGCTCCAGGCTTCACGGCCCGGCGCATCGTCGCAGCCTTCCATCATTTCTTCCACGCTGATTGGAAGAGCTTCGGGGCGGATGTGGGCGGGCGCGACGGCGGGCGTCTCAGCGGCGTAGTCGTCGGCGTTGGCCCAAGAGTGCGCCGCCCAGATCGCCAAGAAGATGGCGCGCACGCGGTCGTCGTGACGGCCCCATTTGGCGCGCAACGTGCCGAGAACCCAGTCGGAGGTGCAGTCGGCGAACTCGTCAACAAGCCAAGGGGAGCGCACCAAGATACGGTTGTTGTTGACGTGGCGCAGGCAGCGCGAGAACAGGGCCATGTTGGAGTCCTTCGTTGCCTGCCAGCCGATGTGCATGGTGCGTTTCACGGTAGCGCCGTCGAGGGTTTTCCAGAGGAACAGGTTCTGGTAGCCGTAGCGCGAGATCAGCTCGCGCTGCGTGATGACGCCGTGGCCTCCAGTGAGTTCGATGATGACTTCGGCTTGACCATCCTCGTTTGCGCCTGCATACATGCGGCCCATATAGTTCACGACGCGGGCGAGGTCTTCGGCGTCTACAGGGGCGGCGTATTCAGCGACTTGAGCGTCCGGCTCGCCACGCGCGCCGAGGCGGATCACTTCGATCACGCCGTTGTCGGTAGACTTGTCTCCTTTGGAGCGCAAGTGACGGTTCCAGCCGGTAATGCCTTGTGTAGGGTCAACGCCAACGTAGTAGGTGTGGCGTGGGGATGGCTCCTCCCATATGAGGCCGATGCCGCGCACGTCGCGCAAGTCTTCGCGGGTAGCGTCAATTTGCTGGAACGGCTTGGTCATAAGTCGGCTCGAAATATAACTTAGGCTCGGACGTGCCCAGGCGCAAACGGTCGAGGAGTTCCGGCGAGAACGATGCGACAGTGGAATGCTGGAATGACTCCTCCGGCGTAGCGCAATAGTTGGTCAGGAACAAATTCAACTCGTTCGCTTTTTGAGCTGAGGAGCGACGAGTCTCGTACCAGTAGAGTTGCTCGCGGTCCAATTCGACGACGCGCTGGCACCACTCGTGGGATGTGGCGCGCACCTTATCGGCGTGGAGCCGCGTGATCTGCGACGGGGACCAGTTGTCAGGCGGGTGCAGGCGGTACTTGGTGCGCTCAGCGTACCACGGGATGAAGACGTAGGCCCATTCCGGGTGCGCGCCAGCGCGGGTCTCTTCGGTGTATTCGTGCCACCAGTTGCCCCGGCCCTGCGCGGTGGATTCCAGGATGGTGAGTGTGTGAATGGACTGCGGAATGGTCGGAAGGAAGTCGAGCGCGATGACTTGCGGGTTGGCCCACGATGCGCATTCGGTGAGGTGCGCGATCTCGAATTGGCGGCCTTGGCCGAGACCCGATTTCTGCGACGCCTGTTGATAAAGGATGAGCGTGTTCAGGCCCTCGAAGCGAATGTGAGCGGCTTTCTCCTCGAAGCGCACCTGCGGGCGCATCCACCACGGCAAGTGGTCGTAGATCACTTTGTCGCGGTCGTAGAGTTCGAGCACTTTGTCCTCGTCCACTGAAGCAGCCATTGCGTTGATATGGCGCGTGAAGATCATGCGGTGAACGGTGAGCAGGCGCGCGAGGGCTGTGGCACCGAGCTGGCGGGCCTTGTGCAACAAAATGCGGATGCCTTCGATGGGCCAGCCCTTGGCGCGTTGCTCCCAAGCGCGCTCCTCGACACGGGCGATGTGAGATAAGATGAGTTCTTGCGATTCCCACGGGCGCGGATGGCCGAGGCCGCCGCCGTCGAGCTTGACGTAGGAGTAGCGAGCGACCCAATAGCGGAAGTCGCACATGGCGAGCAGGCATTCGTTACGGATGAACTCTGCTTCGTCGCGGGTGATGCGTCGGCGCGGGCGGTCGTTTCCGGCGTCCCAAGCGGCGTTGAGAGCTTGCACGCGCTCGTCAACGAGGGCGATGTCGTGGCGGCGGAGTTTGATGCCAGAAGCGCGCTCGATCTTAGCGATGCGCTCGGCGATGATGGATTCGGAGTACATTCGCGCGGCTACGGCTCTTCTTCGACAGGCACGCCCTGCAAAGCTTCCCACTCTTGGCGGATCAGATCGCCCTCAGTGGCGTAGGACACGGCAGGGTCGGCGGCGGACTCGACAGGTTCAGGCGCGGCGGGGACCATGCCCACAGCCATCTCTAGCGCGGTGGCGATGCGGGCGAGTTGGCGCTCAACGCCTTTGAGGTCCACGCGCACGACCTGGATGAGCGGTTGCCTCATGCTGATTTCCGCCTTCCTTTAGCTTCATCGGCGATAACACAGAACAGAAGTGGTGACCGCATGAAGTCATATTTACACATCCAATAAGACAGTGACCTCCGTCGAAAGATGAGGCGATCCGCTACCTGTCGGTGCGTTGAGCATAGGAACTCGCCAACGCGCACAAAGCGTCCATCCAAGCAGCATCGCGGCTTCATGTCAACACCACCACGCGCTGGTTGGGCCGATGAGTGCGCCCGCGCGTATCCTCATAGTCGTCCACATCGGTGACGTCGTGACCCTCGCTGGTGACGACGGGCAAGCCAGGGGGCCACTTCTTCAACTCAACAATCAGTTCATGCACTGTCATCGGAGACCTCCTGCGCGAATGCGTCAATGATCTCGCCTGCCTTGCCCACGAGGGCTTCAAACGATTCGATAGGCGCGCCGCCGAAGTTGATGTTGGTTGTGGCGAGCGGTCCGCGCCGGTTGATGAGGCCAGTGGATTCCCAGATGAGCTTGCGGTTCTCAATGTCGCCGCGCACGCGGACTTCGCCTTTGCCTTGGCACTCGGCGCAGACGACGGTGAATCTAGCTTTGCCCTTGCCCTTGGTGATCTTACCATCGCCGTCGCAGACCCAGCACTCGACGGTCTCGGAGCGGGCGTCCACGGCGGTGTCTTCCATGATGTCCGGGATGTGGCGGGCGACGCGGATCGCGCCGAGGTCAATCTGGTGCTTGCGGAACAGCGTGATGAGTTCAGGCGCGGTAAGACCGGCGCGGTGCGCGAGCGTAAACAGCGAGGCGTTGACGTGTGAAGGGCCAGGGTCGGTAAACAGTTCAAGCAGTTTGCGGGCGCGCTGGTCGTCGGTGGTTTCGAGCACGCCCATCAGTTCCTCGCGCGTGATGACAGATTCGATGCGCTTCATCACGGCCTTTTCTTGCAAGACGGGCAGCTTACGGCTGTTCTTCGCTCTAGGCATCAGTTCCCCCAATCCGTGGCAGGAGCAATAATCGGGCGGTCCCACGCAAGAGGGCCGGTAAAGAGACGGCGCTGTTCAGCAAGAATCATCTCCTGGATGTACCGATTGATGTTGTCCAATGAGTCTAATGGACAGTCCCATCCGCCTTGCGGGGGCAAGAATATCTTCCTATTTGGCGTCCACAACCCATGCGGAGCAGCCAGCGCCATCGCTTCCATTGCAGCTAAGATCAGGAAATCACGGCGACGCATGTTGCACTTCCTTTGCGGCGGCGACGATGCCACGCACTTCTAGCACCGACGGAGCAGTCTCGCCCGATTCCCACCGCATGATGGTATTGCGCGACACTCCGATGAGGTCCGCGAACTTGGCCTGCGTGAGCGCCAAGGCGCGGCGGATGCGCTGGATGTCCGCGCCAGTGAGCATCCGAATGCGTCCATTGCGTTTTGGCACCACCCGGCCGCGTTTCATTGTGCCGTCTCCAACGCCTCGATGAGCGCATGATGAACGGTAAGCCAGAGTGCCGTCAAATCTTTCTGCGCATCTTCCGGTTCCCAGCACGCTTGAACAGACCGAATCAATGAACTATCCCGCGCAGCGTATTTATTCAAGTGGCGGTCGGCGATTTCTTTGGCGCGACGGTGGTTAGCGACCCGCTTGCCCTCTGCGGTCAGGTCATGGAACTGTTCCAGGCGCTTCTCCCAAGCAGCCCAATGCTCCTCATCGCTAGGAGCCGACAGAACAGCCACGGCCCGGTTAAGGATCAATTTCGCTTCTGGCGGATCGTCCGGGATGAACGACAGCAGCGGCCTCGCGGGAAGCGCAGGCGGCACGCGCTCGACAGTCGTCATCTCGACTTCATGCTCGACGGTCGTGCGCATCATTTTGCGCTCGCGCTTGACGATCTGCCGGTCAACAACCGGCACGCTTGCCACGCCACGGTGCCGCCCGCGATGGCGAGCAGGGCGACCACACGGACACTGCGTCTGAGCCAGCGCCTGTGGCGTAGGCGAGGCAATGTTAACAGGGGGAGGCGGCAACGTAGGCGGTGGCTCTCCTCGTTCTCTCCGCGCCAGTGCCTGTTGCATCGTCTCATACACGCGCACTGCTACCTGCTGTCCTTCTACATTGGCGACGCGCCAACCAATCTGAGCCGGGCGCAGCCTTGTATCGGTTGTCTGCTTGGCGACGATGTGCTTCATGTGGGCTGGCCCCCTTTCTCCTTGCGATGAAAGCGCGCCAGCAGCAACACCTCCAGCACACGCCGCTGACGTAGGCTGTTCTCAGAAGTTAGCACGGTGAAGCTGTCTAGCAGCGCTTGCAACTGCGCCTCGCTCCCGATCAAGCGCACAATCCGGTCGGCCCATTCGATGTGCCTCTGCGTTATCCTGTCGCCCCGTGCCCCACCCTTTATGTTCATGCGCGGCCTCCTCACTACCAGCATTGTCCCCCTGCGCCACGTTCTCTTCACTCATTCTGGCAGCCGTTCGGGGTCCAAGTGCGAATCTGGCGGAGCGTATCCGCGGGCGACATACAGAGCGTCGTACTGCCTCGCTTTTGTAACGGCCTCCGGCTCCGTCTTTCTCGTGTTAACCCATAGCTGGTTGCGCGTATCGCCGATACTCACGACGTCCGATGCTTTATCCTGCCTATAGGTGAACCCCACAACTGTTCCATCTACACGAATCTCGACCTGATGCCACTCACCATCCGCAAACATGCGCGCTGCTGTAGTTGGCTTAGGCGCGTCATCCGCTGGTGCACCGGACGGCAGCAACGCCACCATGGGCAACGCGAATAGACGCCCCAATAACGACCTGCGCCCTACCTTCTCCCCCATGTTCTGATCCCTCCTCACTCAACGACTGCATCGTATCCCCGCCCCCCGCCCGTGTCAAGCAAAAAATGTACCACCATGCGACATGCGTGCGGACGGCAGGATTTTTTGTGCGCCGAGGCCGAGCAGGTCCCCGTCTCGCCCTACTCATTGACCCCCAGGACAATCGAGGGTGGGGGCATTGCGGGCGTGGGTGCGGTCAACGGTGGTAGGGCCTGGCGCGCCGGGGAGCGGGAGGCGGGGGCGCTGGCGTGGTAGGTACTAGGTCGTAGTCCTACCGCCGCAATGGGACGCACTAGGACAGTACTAGTGCGTCAATAGGACGGACTAGGCGATAGTCCTATGCGTACGGGGACAACAGCCGCCTGGCAGTACTAGTGGTCCTATCGCACTAGTAGGACGGTACGGTCCTATACCGTACTAGGACCATGTACCTTATCTGAGTCAAGGGTACTCAATGAACTGACGTCGGGCGGTCAGTACGTGGCATGGCGAACAGCAGGCGAACGGCGCAGTCCTAGTACTCACAATCTGTCATACGGTGTACGATTTCACTTGACAAGACATCGCCCGCGTGATACGGTCATAATGGAGGTGCAGAAATGACAACACAGATTGAACGCGATCCGTTTGCACGCGCATCGCTTGAGCGTGAGACTGTATCACGAACTGACAGGCCGTTTCACGACTAGGAATGCCGTTGGATGACAAACCGTTCTGTTCTGTCGGATGCTTCCGTAGTTACTATGCGTGAAACCATTATGCCTATTGGCTTTCATCGCTTGTCAAAACATGTACAGGGCCATGAGGTCTCATATGACGCCGCATGCCTTGGGGCCAGCCCACATCGGGCGGCAAGTGTCTGGCCACGCCGGGAGGTAGGTTATGCAGCACGAAGCCATAACCGTACCGGGCGCGGCATGCGCTACTCGCGCAACGGATGGTCCACTTGTAGTATTGGAGCTGGGAAGTGTTTGGGTGTCCGCATCTTGGACACGACCAGCGCAGTACGCCTACGGCTACGGCGCGGAAGGGATAGCGGTCGGGAACGGCACAGGGAACCGGGTCGCTCATGGGCAGATCATAGCACAAAATCCCACGTCGGGCGGTGGTATCAAATTCGGCACGGGCTAGGGCGCAGTCCTATTTGTCAAATGGGACTTGACAAGAGCATGTCGCGTCTGATAGCGTGTTGTGTGTAAGGGAAAGGCAGGCGAGTGCGATGACCTTAATTGAATTTGGCCGTTCGTTGTTCTTGGGAGTGCTGCTGGCGCTCTTGTGGGTTACTTGGCTGATGGTTTGACGCGCCTACGCGCGTGGAATGGGGGAGGGGGAAACGATGGACCGGATTACTAAGACGACATTGCGACATATGACTGCACAACTGAACAAGCGGTTAGGGCGGCCGGAGGTGGCCTGGATCAACGGAAATGCTCAAGTCGGCCACCTAATGCTTGAGGAGTGGTCGCCAGGCGATGGGTTCACACGGTATAAACTCGCAGAGGTTTCAGGCCTGGGTGGTGGCGTATGTGAGCCGCTAGGCAGTCTTGGGCATACAACCCAGGAAATGTATGCCCAACTGCGGGCGCTGCATGGAGCGCTGGATTCTGGATTGCTGTTCTCTCGCAAAGACAATCTCTAAAGGAGGATACGATGCTCAATAAGCACAATTTGGACGTAGCGAAGTTCGCAAGCAAAGAAGAATCGCGTTATACCATGAACGCGATCCTGGTCACTCCGCATGAGACGGTGGCGACGGATGGACACCGTTTGGTGCGCGTGAGTCTGCCGAAGCGCGAAGATTTCCCATCGCGCAATGGGTTTGAGGCATTGGAAACGTGGACGCCATTCTTGCTCCCTGTCAAGACGGCTCAGAACGTAGCTAAGGCAATCCCGCAACGGCAGACCATTCCAGCACTGGAAATGGTAGGCATTGGCAAGCCGCAAGGCGAGGATGAGACGACGTGTGAGCTGGTGGTGACTGATTTGGAAGAATGGCGAACGTTTGCGGTGCGCAAGTTGACCGGGACGTTCCCTAAATGGTCCCAGGTTATTCCGCAAGGCGAGTTTGCGTTCGAGATCACCGTGGACGCGAGCTACCTGGCTGAGATGGCGGCGGCAGCGTCGAAGTTCACGGATGCTCCTACTTCATCACTGACCATTCGGTTCCGAGCGGACCACTGCGACAAGGCGATTCGCATGGATGCGCGGCGCAGCGATGGGCAGACCTGGGTAGGTGTGCTCATGCCAGTGCGTGACGCTGTGCCGCTGGCTGATTTGGACACTGTGCCAGCACCGCAACCGGAGACAGTCCCGCAACCGGAGGCAGAATCGAAGGAGGCCCACAATGACGACTTGGCTGCTGAATAGCCTGCTGGCTGGGGTGCTGGCGGCTGCGTTCGCTTTGTACCTGAGCGCGGAGTTGGCGGAGTTGTTCGGACGCATTGCCGAGGGGCTGCGATGAGCAGGCCAATGACTGCCGATTGGGGCAAGCTACACTTAGGTTCCAGACAGGAGCTTTGCCATGCGGCTTGCCTCAAAATGAACATTGCGGAGCAGTCATGGGCTGAGATGGAACCGTGGCTCCAATGTCTTCTAGCAAGACACATGGAGCAGAGCAGCGGCGGGAAAGTAACTTTAGCCCACACCCATGTCCGCAAAGGTGGGAAGTGTTGGCGAGTGGATTTTGGGTTGCGGCGGGCAAGCGAGTTGCTGGGAGCGGAACAGGACCGAAAGGAGAAACCAAATGACTGAAATCAAGCTGAACATTACGGTTGAGGAGTTGGCTAGGTGGCTCTGCAATACGCACAATGTGGAGCCGCCTTTGCCCACTGTGCCTAAGTTCACAGGTATTTCACTGAATGAGGCCCGCCGCATCGCGGCTCGGATGCTGGCGGCTGAGGCGCTGTATGCCGCGCTAACAGACGTACCTAGTCCAGAAGATGAGGGGCGTTGCGACACCTGTAGCATTGAGCGCAGGCAAGACGGTTTCCACAAATGGCCTGCTCTTACCAGGGACAATTCCAAGGGATATCCACGCGTTTTCTTTCTGCACTCTGAATCTTGTTGGTACGGTAAGATTCAACAGGCCCTTGCGCTAGCCGACGGAAAGGAGGAGAAATGAGCGAACCCGATGAACGCCACGGCTCGGAGCACGGGGGCTATCCGCCGTGGTACGAGGACGAGGAGACAGTCGAACGGTACGGAGGCACAATGAGCGACACGAAACACACGCCGGGGCCGTGGCGAGTAGTGCAACGCGAAGGCGGGCAATTTTCAACTCCGTGCCCAGAGATTCGGGCGGGTGATACTTCCATCGCCGACATTCGATGGAATGGGCATAACCGAGAGCACGGGCAAGCCAATGCACGCCTAATCGCCGCCGCCCCGGACCTGCTGGAAGCGGCTAAGGCGGTTTGTATGGGCGCGTCGTATGTAAGCGGATTCCCGAAATACATAATTGGAGTACAGCAACGATTTCTGGACAGGCTTCGCGCCGCCATCGCCAAGGTAGAAGGGCAAGTGAAATGAGTCTATACAAGCTGACCAACCAAGAGTTTGAGACGTACGGCGGCACCACCAAGTGGGGAGAGAACGTAACCCACCACGCCGCCCCAGGTCCGCCTGTACTTTGCACCAACACCGTAATTCACATGTACGCCTCCCCGGAGGAAGCGGCATTGTTCAATTGCATTCACGCACGAATTCCCAACCCCATCCTGTGGGAATGTTCTGAT
>Ga0209751_10000737_pt1 | contig 34691 bp, 35 predicted proteins | sample RifCSP13_1_FD_184019 | JGI IMG/M metagenome (GOLD analysis project Ga0209751, IMG submission 184019) | Soil microbial communities from Rifle, Colorado - Rifle CSP2_sed 13_1 (SPAdes) (version 2) | ecosystem: Environmental > Terrestrial > Deep subsurface > Rock core/Sediment | place: Rifle...
AACCAATAATCTGTTCTTCGCTGAATCGACTCTTCTTCATTTCCGCCTCTCTTCAAAAGCGGACTTTACTAACTTCTAGCTGGTACGGTCTACGGGGTGCAGGTCAAAGCCACAGTATCCAACTACACTTACCGTCCCTATCGAACGCCTCGACACCACCCCGCCCAGCCTCACGGTGAGCCTAAGCCCCAACACGCTCTGGCCGCCGAATGATAAGCTGGTGCCCATCACTGCGGCCATCACGACAAAGGACGACTACGATCCCGCACCAGAAATCAAACTAGAATCCATCACCGCGAACAAGACGCTGGCAGACGGCGACATCCAGAACGCCCAGCTCGGCGCCGATGACCGGGATTTTTACCTGGTTGCCAAGCGCGCCGGAACCAATCAGGCCGGACGCACCTACACCGTCACCTATTCCGCCACTGATGCATCGGGCAATAAAACCACAGCCAGCGCCACGGTGACCGTGCCGCACGATCAGGGAAAATAAGTAGGGTGTGGGCACGCCAGTGCCCACGCGGACTCAAACCCTCGTGATCCTGGATACAGCCCGTGGTGTTATACGCTGAATCCTGTCCCTGTTAATTTGGGAAATGTTCTATAGCGTTCAGAGGCGCCTCTTATTGCGCGGAAGATGGCGGCTCACTATCCTTCTTCTTGTCCGGTTCCGGGGTGTCAATCAGCATCGCGTCTTCGTCATCATCCAGCAGGATGCGGCTGGCATTGCCTTCCATATCTTCGTATTGCCCCTTGTGCACCGCCCAGATCAGGACGCCGACCATAAGCAGCCCGAAGAACATCATGCCGGGGATGAGGCTATAGATCACATCCATTCTCTTTCCACCTTTCTTGTCACTTGAACAGGTTACGGATACGCGCAGCATTGCCGATCACCAGCAGCGAGCTGACCGGCATGGTGATCGCCGCAACCAGCGGGGTCACGTGCGCCATCATCGCCAACGGCACCATGATGCTGTTATACGCGAACGACAGTCCGATATTCTGTCTGATGGTGCGCAACGTGCGTCGCGATAGCAACGTGGCAAGCCGCACTTTGTTCAGCTCATTTTGCATCAGCACGATATCCGCGCTCTCTACCGAAACATCCGTGCCCGAACCCAATGCGATGCCGACATCTGCCCGGATCAATGCCGGAGCGTCATTGACTCCATCGCCCACCATCGCGACGCATTCACCGCGCTGTTGCAGCCGCTGAATTACCCTGTCTTTATCCTGCGGCAACACTTCGGCAATCGCCTCCATGCCGCCCAATTGGCGCGCGATCGCTTCGGCCACCGGCCTGCGGTCGCCGCTCAGCAAAGTCATGCCTATGCCTGCCGAACGCAAGGCATCAACCAAATCCAGCGCATCCGCACGCAAAGTGTCAGCCAGCACCAGCATCGCAACATGCCGACCCGCCACGGCACAATGCACACAGGTCTTTGCCTGCGCTTCCTGCTCATCAAGTTGCGCTTGCAACTCGTCACTCAACGCGACCTGATTGCGCTTCAACCACTCGAGCGTGCCCAGCAATACGCGTTGCCCATCCAGCACGGCTTCCACGCCCAATCCGGCCGAAGCATGGAAACCCTGCACTGCGATGCCGCGATAAGACAACTTGCGTTCGTCCGCCTCGCGCACGATAGCCTGCGCCACACCATGTTCGGAATAGCGCTCCACGGCTGCCGCCAGTTTCAACAGACTTGCCACATCCTGCCCCGCAGCTACAATCACACGTTCCACGCGCATCTTGCCTTCGGTCAGCGTACCGGTCTTGTCAAACACAAAATGCGTAACCTTGGACAGCGTCTCCAATACCACACCATTCTTTACCAGAATACCGTGCTTGGCTCCCAGCCCTGAAGCCACGGCAATGGACATCGGCGTAGCCATGCCCAGCGCACAAGGGCAGGTAATGATCAGCACCGAAGTCGCCGCCATCAGCGCAACCTCGAAATGCTCTGACCATACAAAGTAAGTGATTCCTGCACAGATCAGCGTGACCAGGACAAACCAGGGCACGATGCTGTCGGCCAGCCGCTGTATCGGTGCCTTGGATGACTGTGCCTCCTCCACGAGGCGGATGATTTTGGACAAGGCAGAGTCCTGCGCAGCAGCCTGCACCTCTACCACCAGTGCACCGCTGCCATTCAGGGTGCCCGCAGCGACCCGATCGCCCGCATTCTTGCCGGCCGGCATCGATTCGCCGCTCAGCATGGACTCGTCCACCGAACTGTGCCCCTCGATCACCACGCCGTCCATCGGTATCTTGCAACCTGGTTTGACCAGCACATGCTCGCCCACTTTCACCGCACGGATCGAAGTGATTTTTTCTTCCCCCTGCGACAGCACCGTCGCCGCGCGCGGTTGCAACTCCATCAGACGATTGGTCGCCGACACCGCCTGGTGGCGGAACATGCCTTCCAGATAGCGGCCCACCAGGATCACAAAAATAAGGTTGGTCACCGTATCGAAATAGACCTCACCTATCCTGCTGTAGGTAACCGTCACATAGAACGAATAGCCATAAGTTACTGACAGCCCGATCACGATCGGCAAATCCATGGTCAGGCGCGCATTGCGCAAACCACTCCATGTCCCCTTGAAGAATGGATATCCGGCATAGAACAGGGTGGGCGTGGCAAGTGAAAATCCCATCCAGTGGAAAAAATCGCGGTATTGCCCTTCATTCGCGCCGCTGTATAGCGCCACCGATATCAGGAACATGTTCATCATCGTGAAACCTGCGAAAAACAGGCGATACAGCATGGCACGATTGGCTTTTTTGATCGATCCTTCGGCGGTTTCCGGATCGTAAGGGATGCCCGCATAACCGACCCTGGACAGCTCACGGATAAGGGCAGAAAGCTTGACGCGCCGGTTATCCCAGCGCAGATGCAGGCGTTTGCCGGCCAGATTGACGTTTGCGGTCAATACTCCCGGCATGCGCATCATATCCCGTTCGATCAGCCACACACAGGCGGCACAATGTATACCCTCAACCAGCAGATGTGTATCGCTGATATCACCCTGGCAACTGACGAAGTCCTGTTGCACATCGTCCAGGTCGTACATCTCGATGTCTTTGGGAGGTGTTGGCGGCGGAGCCAGCAGCGTACCCTGCGGAGTACGCTGATAATAGCCTTGCAGACCCGCATCGTAAATTGCCTCGCATACCGACTGACAGGCGAAGCAGCAGAAATCGCGCTCCTTGCCCTCAAGCTGACTACGGTAAACAGCATCCGCCGCAATCGGCAAGCCACAATGAAAACACCCCGCATGAGCGAGGTGGCTTGCTTCATTCTGTGGCATCTAACATATCGCTTTGCTTATTTCGGGATGGCAACAAAGACCTTCTGTTCCATGTCGAATTGCCGGTCATCATATTGCGCCCTGATGAGAAGATCCCAATTGCCCGCCCGGGGAAACTTCATGCTGCCCTCGTATTGCCCTGGAGCAATTTCATGCAGAGTACCCTTAAAATCGAACGTGGGATCTCCCGGCCATTGCGCGTTGATCTCCACCTGTGCGCCTTGAATCGGCTGTCCGCCGCGGTCATTCAACCCGAATTTCAATTCCGCCGGGCTGGCCAACAAAATAAAACGTACCGCACTGGCTGTGGCCTGGCTGTCATTCTGCAATTGCTGCGGCGAATGCAACTCGGCCTGCCAGCCCAGAGTGGATCGTTCCGCCTGCTGTTGCACCCATTTTGCATCATATTGATTGTGAGCCTTGACGTTGTAGTTATCGTCGAGCAGGCGCACGGGGTGATTCAGGACACTCCACAGCATACGGCCGTTGATCAACACCCCGGACAGTATGATTGCCAGCAAACCCAGCACCCATGGATTGCGCCAGCCCTGTTTGTTTTTTTGCGAAATCATGATTAGTCTCCCGATTGTAAGATCACCGATCAACGCTTGGGTGCATTGAACTTGGTGGTGTATTCCGCCGCCATCGCCGGGTCTTCCGTGTTTTCCACCCGGAATTCAATGCTGGTCACTTCCTTCAGAATGTTCTCATCCGGCGCCCTGGCGAAAATAGTAAAAGATGTTGCTTTGCCGTGAGTGACCAATTTCGGCTGTTCGGTTCCGATAATCACCTGATCTTTCACACCGCCACTGGCTTTAACATTCACATACACGTCCTTGCCGGTCTTGTTGAGCACCTTGAATGTATATTTGTTCTGAATCGATCCGTCGCTCATGCGCACGAATAACGGCTGCCTTTCCGGCGCGACTCTCAAGGTAAGCGCCCCCAGGTGATTCAACCCGTAGATGATACCTGCCAGCGACATTATTAATATCCCAATGTATACGAATGTGCGTGGATGCTGGTACAGCTTTTTGACCGGACGCCCTTCCAATTCATTTAGCGACGCATAGCGTATCAATCCGCGAGGACGGCCGATCTTGTCCATCACAGAATCACATGCATCCAGACACAGCCCACAGGTGATACAACCAAGTTGCTGGCCCTGGCGTATATCCACTCCGGTGGGACATACTTGCACGCACTGATAGCAGTCGATGCAATCACCCCTGTTCGTGCCGGCTTGTTCGCCGCCATGGCGATGCAGTCGTCCGCGAGGCTCACCGCGCTTCTCATCGTAGGCCGGTAGCAGAGTCTGCGAATCGGCCATCACCCCCTGAATACGCGCATAGGGACATATCCACAGGCATACCTGCTCGCGCATGAACCCTGCAAAAAAATACGTACCCAGGGTAAATCCGATCAGGACAGACCATTCCAGCAATGACAAGTTGAACCTCAGCAGATCATGCCAATACTGAAAAGCGTCCTCGAACCAGATCGTGAAACTGATCCCGGTAAGTATTGCAATCGCCAGCCAGATGGCGTGTTTGGCGGCCTTCTTCCGGATTTTGTCGCCGTTCCATGGAGCGGCGTCCAGTTTGTGGCGCGCATTGGGACGGCCTTCAATTTTTTCTTCGATCCAGGTGAACAAATCGACCCAGGCTGTCTGGAAACAGAAATAGCCGCAAAATACGCGCGATGCGACCGAAGTCACCGCAAATAAAGTCATTGCCAGCAGCAGCAGCAGCAGCGAAACCATCCAGATATCCTGGGGAAGAATAGTAAGATCGAAGATATGAAACTGACGATTGTTTATATCCAGCAATATCGCCTGTTTACCATTCCAGCGCAAATAGGCGCCAAAAAAGAAAATCAGCCAAAGTGACTCGGTGATATATTTGAGCGTGCGGAAACGGCCCGGCATGCGTTTGGCGTGCACAGTCGCTTCACCCACATTGACTGCCCACTCGGCGTGCTCATGGTATAGACCCGTTACACTGCCGGCTTCTGCAGTTGTTTTTTGTACCGGTTCGCTCATTTCCTGCTCCTGCGATTTTGTGTTGCCCGGCGTTGCCGGGCAATTTATGGAAAGAAAACTCTGCTTAAACTCTACCATAGATGGGGAAATTAACTCGGAGTGCCCCTGATTATCGCAATTCTCCAAAAAAAAAGAGGAGGCTAGCCTCCTCCTTCCTGATTTCAGCGCTTTTATTTTTCGCCGCGTTTTTTATTCCTTGCGTTAAAAAACAGCCAAATCAATGCAGCGATCACCGTTCCGAAAGCCCCGGCAGTGCCTATCATCAAGCCCCAAAAAACAAAGTCATGTGACATTTCGATTTCCCTTTCACAAAATCTGCACGGTGCATAACCATGCAGATGAATGGACATTTACCTGGTTTTAGCTGCAACCGCGGGTGCAGCTGCCTCTTCGGCCTTACCGCCACCGAACTTGAACACGTAAACAGCCAGCTTCTTCATTTCGACAGCGGACAATTTACCCGCCTCAGTGAAGTTCGGCATGACTGCGACGCGGGCCATTGGATCACCGGAGTTCACACCATACATAATGGTCTGCTTGATGCCTTCCGGAGAGCTGTCAAACCGCCATATCTTGTCGGTCAGATTAGCTGATCCCATCGCTTGCATACCCTTGCCATCAGCACCGTGACAAGCCGTACATCCCTTTTCCGCAAACAACGGGGTCGAGGTAGGCTGGCCCTTCGCGACCGCGCTGGCCAAAGTATCGATCTCGGCGGCGGTCAGCATGTCCTTGTGTGCCATCATCATGCCTTGGCGGCCGCCGGCGATGGACTCGTGGATGTTGCCGATCATTCCGCCATACAGCCAATCATCATCGTTCAGGATAGGCGCGAACAAACCTTGCTTGTCTTGTGTGCCGACACCGTTCTGACCATGACAGGCTGCGCAGTTGTCACCGAACAACACCTTGCCGGAACGGGCAACATATTCGGACAATTCTGCGTCGGCCAGAATCGCAGCCGGAATCATGTCCTTCAGTTTGTTTTCGTACTTGCTGCGGGCATCATCCAGGACTTTCTGGTCAGCCTCCAACTCTTTGATCGCAGTCCACTGGCCCGAACCAGGCAAACCGACTCCCTTGAAGAATGTCCCGGAAGTCGCAATGGGAATGGCTGGATACATCAAAAAATACACCACCACCCAAATTGCGCTGGCAGTCAGACCGAGCATCCACCACTTCGGCGGCTGATTGGTCAAGTCGGCCAAATCATCATCCCATACGTGCCCAGTGGTTGGCACACCACCGGCGGAGTCTTGATTGTCACTCATTTTTTATCTCCCGAATTGTTATACTCGCCCTCATCCCGCAGAGCCATATCGCTTTGCGAGTTGAGCGCATCCTTGTTCCTGGGATTGAACACCAGCACGTAGACCGCAACCATCGCCACAAAAGCCAGCACGGTAAAAAAAACACCCAGCCAGTCATTGCGGGTCATCGCTGCCCAATCCGTGTGCAGGTAGTCCATCAGTTTAGTCACGGTAGTTCACGCCTTCCTCGAACTTCACGTGGTTACCCAGGGATTGCAGGAAAGCGATGACTGCATCCATCTCCGTCTTGCCCTGGACTTCTGCCTTGGCGCCTGCAATGTAAGCGTCAGTGTAGATATTCCTGGGTACAGGATTGAACGGCATTCTGGTCATGACTTCCATGGTCGTGACGGTATTGTCTCCGTCGACCATCGCCTTATCCAGGAAGAAGTAGTTTGGCATAACGGACTCAGGCACCACGTCGCGCGGATACATCAGATGGCGGCGATGCCACTCATCGGAATATTTACCGCCGACACGCGCGAGATCCGGCCCGGTACGCTTGGAACCCCATTGGTAGGTGTGGTCGTACATCGACTCCTCGGCGATCGAGTAGTGCCCATAACGGTCCTTCTCGTCGCGGAACGGTCGTATCATCTGCGAGTGGCACAGGAAGCAACCTTCACGGATGAAGATACTGCGGCCAGCCAGCTCAAGCGGCTTGTAAGGACGCACACCATCGCCGGGCTGCCATGCAACCAGGGTTTTATGCCGGGATGTGGCGGGATTCCAGACGATTTTGTCCATCGAGATGGCATTGCCTTGCAAGTCCTTGTGTGACGTGTTGTTGTACGTGCCGTCACCACCCGCCATCGCGGTATTAGGCAGATAGAACAGAGGCACAATTTCCACGATGCCTCCAATCGCCACCGCAATTGCGGTAAAGATGAACATCAGCAGTGTGTTGCGTTCGATCTTGTCCTGCAGTTTGGACGAATATATTTTGTCGTGATCAGACATGTTTTTCTCCCCTTATGCTTTGGCTGGCACGGCTTTAACACCACGCTCAGCACCCGCCTGACGCACTGTCATCACCACGTTGAACAACATGATCCATGTACCCAGATTGAAGATCGCGCCGCCGACGGCACGCATCACGTAATATGGATGCATCGCCGACACGGATTCAACGAAGGTATAGGTCAAGGTGCCGTACTCATCGTAATCACGCCACATCAGGCCCTGCATGATGCCGGATACCCACATCGCCACGATGTAAGTCACCGCGCCGATCAATGCCACCCAGAAGTGCACATTCACCAGTTGGTCAGAATACATTTCGGTATTCCACAGCTTCTTCACCATGTGGTAGATCGCGCCGAATGAGATCATCGCCATCCAGCCCAATGCGCCGGCGTGAACGTGACCCACAGTCCAGTCGGTGTAGTGTGACAACGCGTTCACAGTCTTGATCGCCATAACCGGGCCATCGAACGTGGACATCGCATAGAACGCCATCGCAGTCACCAGGAAACGCAGGATATAGTCTTCACGCAGCTTGTCCCATGCACCGGACAGAGTCATCATGCCGTTCATCGCTCCACCCCAGGACGGGATAATCATCGCCAGAGAGACCGCAGCACCCAAAGAACCGGTCCAGTCGGGCAGCGCGGTGTATTGCAGATGGTGCGCGCCCAGCCAGACGTAGCCGAAAGTCAGTGTCCAGAAGTGCAGCACGGACAGACGATAGGAGAATATGGGGCGCCCGGATTGCTTGGGAATGAAGTAGTACATGATGCCAAGGAAGCCGCCGGTCAGGTAGAAACCCACCGCATTGTGACCCCACCACCATTGGACCATGGCATCCTGCACGCCGGAGAAAATGGAGAAGGATTCGGTCAGGCTGACCGGGAGCGCCATGCTGTTTACCACGTGCAGATAGGTGATCATCACGATCATGCCCATCGTGAACCAGTTCGACACATAGATGTGCGAGGTCTTGCGGATCGCCGTGGTCATGATGTGGTTCAGACCGAACGCCACCCACACGATCGCAATCAGAATATCGATCGGCCAGATCAGTTCCGCGTATTCCTTGCCTGTAGTCAACCCCAGCGGCAAAGTGATCACGGCCAGGACGATGATCAGATTCCAGCCCCAGAAGGTGAACCATGCAAGACCGTTACTCCACAACCTGGTCTGACCCGTGCGCTGCACGATGTAGAAACCGGTCGCCATCAGCACACAGCCGCCGAACGCGAAAATCACCGCATTGGTATGCAGCGGGCGCAGACGACCGAAAGTGATTTGTGGTATATCAAAGTTCAAAAACGGGAACGCCAATTCCAATGCAATATACACACCGATCAGCGTACCCACAACCGCATAGACGCACGCCATGATGGTGAACCATCTGACCACATCCATGTCGTATTTTACCGGTGTCGCTTGAGTCGCTTCCACAAGTATCTCCTCCCGAGAGCCAAGTTAAAAATAATGCGTCATTTACCTCCAGCCACGAGACAAATAACACACCTCTTCGTTACAGCTTTAAAGCCATGCAATCAACATGCCGGGCTGCGGCTTTTCCGGTTTCATGCCGCCACATCCGAAGATGGGCTCTATCATGATCCCCTTGTGCTTACGCTGACCGTTCCACCCCCACTCAACGCAGCAACTGTACCGGAATAATACGCCTTATTAACCCCGGCACAACGCTGCGTAACATAACTGTAAACGTACGTGCATTCACTGACATGGGTCAACCAAACTACATTTAATTGGCGGCCGCATATCCGATTAAAATGCTCGGAAACCGTATATATAAATTCGGCAGTCTGTGTGACTTGAACCCAGATAATCCATTAGCCTCGAAACCCCCTCCAGCTCCCCCTTGTCAGGGGGAGTGCCCGGTCTGCCCCTCCCCTGACAAGGGGAGGTTGGGAGGGGTTGGGGTGGAATTTCTGCCTAATGGACAATCTGGGTTGAATAATCCTGAAAAACCCAGTTCACCACGAAGAACACGGAGATCACGAAGATTTTTCATGGCGTTGCGTGATATTGGAAGCTCACCGGCATGGTGATGCTCGTATTCTGTGCAGAGCATAGTTTTTCTTCGCGTTCTTCGTGCCCTTCGTGGTTCAACTACGGTTTTAAGGATTAACGAAGCGCCATGGGTCAAGCAGGCAAACCGCGCAGCGGCTGCTCGAAAATAAAGTTTCGGTGTTTAAGGTAAGCTTCAGGTTGGCCGGAACCAGGATTCGATTGAGCGAGGACAGATTTTGCGAGCTTTCGCCTTGCGGCGAAATATGGATCGCTCAGGCGGATTTTTTTAAGTCCGACAGGCTGCTAGCCGCGAGCAATGTTATTGAGTCTATCCAGATCATGGAGCTGCACTTGCCGCCGTTCGGTGGCCAGCAGACCATCGTTCTGGAAACGAGTAAACACGCGGCACACTGTTTCTTCGGCTATGCCGAGGTAATTACCGATATCGCTGCGCGACATGCTCAGGTTGAATTTGGTGGGAGAGTAACTGCGCCTCTGGAAGCGCCGGGACAAGCTCAGCAGAAAAGTGGCCAAACGCTCGTCGGCATTCTTCTTTCCGAGCAACAGCATCAACTCCTGGTTGTCGAGGATTTCCTGGCTCATGATCTTGAGCATCTGCTGACGGACGGAAGGAATTTCCCTGCTGTACATTTCCAGCACGTCGATGGGAACTTCGCACACCATCGTGGTTTCCAGCACTCTGGCTTCGCTGGTGAAACAATCGGATGCGATAGCACCCAAGCCGAGCAACTCACCGGCAATATGGAAGCCTGTGATCTGCATCCGGCCATCATTGGTCAGGACATAAGTCTTGACGGAACCACAGCGGATCGCATAGATGTTGCGCAGAGGCTCACCTATCCGATAGAGCAAATCGCCACGCTTGAACAGTCTGCGGTTTCTGACTATCGTTTCGGGCAGGCGCAGATCCACATCGGGACCATTCACCTCGCGACATAAGCCATAGATGCCGCAATCCCTGCAGGTAACCGGAGAGCAAACTTCATTGTCTGCAAGGCGTGCGAACGCTGACTCGCCTGGCATCATTTGTACGACAGCTGTCATATGTTTCTCACTAAAAAGCTGTACTTCAAGGACAATCGCGGCAATATCGGCGATCCGGATAATGACAGCACCCGCACGCAACTTGTCGCGGTAACCTGCAAAGCCGCACTGCTCACCAACGGCAAGCCGATTATACACCCTGCAAGGCCGGCTTCTGCCTCCCAAAAACGTTGCGTTTCGGAATTGAATCGCCAAAATATAACGAAGAACATCCTTGCGGATGTCCTTTGTTGTTTGGCGGAGAGGGTGGGATTCGAACCCACGGTGACGCATAACGCCACACCGGATTTCGAGTCCGGTACATTCGACCACTCTGACACCTCTCCGTGGTGAGCCAGCCGGCAGCGGCGCGCATTCTACCAATAACTCCTGAATTTCGTGCAGAATGTTCGCATGAGGAATTCGACACGATGTATGCCAGCACTACTGATCTGCTCAACCCTGCTGTTGGCTGCCTGCGGTCAGCAGCTTCCGGCATGGCATTCTGGCAAGCTGGTGATTGTCGTCCCGGAAATCGAACAGGGGGCGGAAGCGGAATTTGAGCGCGAACTGGCGCAATTGTTTGCCGTGCAGTTGCATGCCACACTCGAAACCGTTCCGCTGTCGCAAGACAAGATCAGCGCCGCATTGACCGGACATCAGGCACATCTGGCAGCAGCCTCGCTGCGCAGCGAGATCAACAATACCGCGCTGCAGTTCGGCCCCAGTTACCAGAGTGTGCGCGAACTGTTGGTATGCAATCGCGACAGATCATCCATGACAGAACTCGCTGATCTGAAAGGAAAAGAATTTGCCGTGGTGGCCGGCTCGGCTCAGGAAGTGGCACTGCGCGAGGCACAGGGAAATCTGCCAGCACTGCAATGGCAGGCCCGCCACAACTTCACTGCAATGGATCTGTTGGCCGAGGTCGCGGAAGGCACGCTGGATTGCACGGTAGCCAATCAATTGCAGCTTGCCGAAGCGCGCAACTATCATCCCAATCTGGTCGCCGCCCTGGATGTTGCCCCGCCATCCAGACTCGCCTGGGGATTTCCCATGGATGTTGACCCCGGCCTGCTCGGGCAAGTGCAGATTTTTTTCGCCCGCATCCGGCAGGATGGCACATTGCATCGCCTGATGGATCGCTACTATGGACACAACAACCGGCTGGACAGGCAGGATGCGGCCGCTTTCATCACCGGCATCAGAACCGTGCTGCCGCGTTATCGCCCCCTGTTCGAGGAGGCCGCCACGATCACCGGAGAAGACTGGCGACTGCTGGCGGCGCTGGCTTATCAGGAATCGCAGTGGGATCCGCTCGCCACCTCCTACACCAACGTGCGCGGCATGATGATGCTGACCGAAGATACCGCCGACAGGATGAAGGTGAACAATCGGCTGGATGCGCGCGAAAGCATTCTCGCCGGCGCGAAATATCTGATGCTGCTCAAGGAGCAGATGCCGTCCCGCATCCCGGAACCGGACCGCACCTGGCTGGCACTGGCCGCCTACAATAATGGCTATGGTCATCTGGAGGATGCGCGCGTTCTGACCCATCGCGCAGGGCTAAACCGCGACAGTTGGCTGGACGTGAAGAAGCAGATGCCGCTGCTGAACCGGCCCGGTTATTACCGGACGCTGAAACACGGTTATGCGCGCGGCGGCGAGGCGGTGATCCTGGTGGAAAGCATCCGCAACTACTATGACATGCTCAAACGGCTGGAACCCGGCCCAACGCAATCTGCATCGGAGCAGATTTCATATCAACTGATCGGACCGCTGCAACGCTTGCTGCGCTAACTATCCTTCACTGACTGCTGCTTTTCCAGCTGGCGCTCGATACGCTCCAGCCGCCCGGAAATTTCCTTGAGCAATCGATCTGCTTCCTTCTCTTCACGCTCCACTTTTTCCACATCGCTGCCGATGAAGAACGCCGCCAGATTCGCGGTCAACAGTGAGAGCAGCACCACGCCGAACAGGATCACGAGCGACGCGAAGAATCTTCCCGCACCAGTGTGCGGCACGACATCACCGTATCCGACAGTGGCCATGGTCACCCACGCCCACCACATGCCGTCCCATGCCGAACCTATGGAAGGATCGATACGTGACATGATGATGCCGGACAACACCATGGTCACCAGTGCGACGATCAGCGTGGTGCCAAGTTTGTGCTGCGAGAGCAGTTTGCGCGCCGACTTCGACATGCGTAACAGCAGCGCGAGCACCAGCACCAGGCGAACGCTGCGCAACAAGCCTGTCAGCGGCGCGAATTGCCAGAACCAGGGAAAGCCACCGGTGATGATGACGAGATTCAACCAGTTTCCGAAGAGGTAAGCACGTTTATTCTTCACTTGAGAGGTCAGAATCGCCGTTTCGAGCAGGAACGCAAGCCAGACCAGCCAATCGGCAAGGCGCGCCAATTCGTGCGGAATGGCGCGCGTCTCTTCCAGATACCACTGCACAACGATCCACAGTGCCAAGCCCGCTATCGGCCACTCAAGACGTCTGGCCCACTTTCTGGCTTGAGGACGCTCGTGCTCCGCGACACCGGCGATTCCGAGCAGATGAATGACACTCACTTGGCAATACTCTCCATGCCGCCCATGTAAGGACGCAGCACTTCGGGGATCAACACGCTGCCATCGGCTTGCTGATAGTTCTCCATCACCGCCACCAGCGTGCGCCCGACCGCCAGACCCGATCCGTTCAGCGTATGCAGCAGCTCCGGCTTGCCCTGCGCGTTGCGGAAACGCGCCTGCATACGGCGCGCCTGGAACGACTCGAAGTTGCTGCACGAGGAGATCTCGCGATAAGTGTTCTGCGCCGGCAGCCACACTTCGATGTCGTAAGTCAGCGCGGCGGAGAAACCCATGTCTCCGGTGCACAGCTTCACCACGCGATACGACAGGCCGAGCTTCTGCAAAATCATTTCCGCGTGGCCGAGCAATGCTTCCAGCCCTTCGTAGGATTTTTCCGGATGCACGATCTGCACCAGTTCCACCTTGTCGAACTGATGCTGGCGTATCATGCCGCGCGTGTCGCGCCCGGCGGAACCTGCTTCGGAACGGAAGCACGGCGTGTGTGCGACGAACTTCATCGGCAGCTGTTCCAGCGGCACAATGGAGTCGCGCACCATGTTGGTCACGGGCACTTCGGCGGTGGGAATCAGATACCAAGATTGCCCATATTCAGTTCTGGGATGCCCTTCCAATTTAAGATCAACCCCTAGATTCCCATACTCAATTGATTTTGTATCAATGTCGCCAAAGCTTACCTGAAACAAGTCTTGCCCAAACTTGGGTAACTGCCCAGTGCCATGCAGGGAATCGGCATGCACAATGTACGGCACATATACTTCGGTGTAGCCATGCTGATCGGTGTGCATATCCAGCATGAACTGCGCCAGCGCGCGATGCAGTCGCGCCAGCGGGCCTCTCAGCAACGAGAAACGCGCACCGGAAATCTTCGCGGCGGTCTCAAAATCCAGCCCACCCAGCCCTTCGCCCAGGCTGACATGATCCTTCACCTCGAAATCGAACACAGGAATGTTGCCGACCTTGCGCACTTCGAGATTGTCTTCTTCAGACTTGCCCAGCGGCACGCTGCTGTGCGGAACATTGGGAATGACTTCCAGCAATTTCTGCAATGCGCTTTGCACTTCATCCAACTGAACTTCAGCTTGTTTGAGCTCGTCACCCAAGCTCGCAACTTCAGCCATGATTGCAGAGGTATCCTCGCCCTTCGCTTTGGCATGTCCGATCAGTTTGGACGAGCTGTTGCGCTTGGCTTGCAATTCCTGGGTGCGCGTCTGGATGGTCTTGCGTTGTGCTTCCAGTGCTTGAAACTGCACAGTGTCCAACTCAAAACCTCGCGTCGCCAGCCGTGCCGCAACACCGCTCAAATCATTTCTTAACGCCTGAATGTCTAACATCACGATTCCAGTTCTGATAGTTTTTGTAGGGCGGGTTCTACCCGCCGTTGTTGACGATGGCGGGTAGAACCCGCCCTACTTGCTCTTGTCTTTTTTCTTCGCCGCATCCAATTCACGAAGCCGCGCCAGTTTCTCCGCGATTTTTGCTTCCAGCCCGCGCTCGGTGGGTTGATAAAAACTCACTTCCGGCATTCCGTCCGGGAAATAATTTTCACCCGCCGCATAACCGTCCGCCTCGTTGTGCGCGTAACGGTAGTCCTTGCCATAATCGAGCTGCTTCATCAGCTTGGTCGGCGCGTTGCGCAAGTGCAGTGGCACTTCGCGCGAACCATCGTTTGCCACCCAGGCGCGCGCGGCATTATACGCGACATACCCGGCATTCGACTTCGGCGCGCAGGCCAGATACAGCACCGCCTGCGCCAATGCCAGCTCTCCTTCCGGTGAGCCGAGGCGCTCGTAGGTTTGTGCCGCATCCATCGTCAGTTGAATCGCGCGCGGATCGGCCAGGCCGATATCTTCCCACGCCATGCGCACGATGCGCCGCGCCAGATAGCGCGGGTCTGCGCCGCCGTCCAGCATGCGCACCAGCCAGTACAAGGCAGCGTCCGGATTGGATCCGCGCACCGATTTGTGCAGCGCGGAGATCTGGTCGTAGAACGCCTCGCCGCCCTTGTCGAAACGGCGCAGATTCTGCGCCAGCGTGTTGTCCAGGAACGCGCTGTCGATGTGGCTTACGCCTGCGGTCTTGGCGGCGGTGTGCAATTGCTCCAGTGCGTTGAGCAGACGGCGCGCATCACCGTCGGCGTAACCGATGAGGCGCACCCTTGCATCGTCGTCAAATGCCAATTCCGGAAACGCGATCTGCCGCGCGTGTTCGAACAAGACTCCCAGTTCCTCCGCCGACAGCGCATGCAGCACATACACCTGCGCGCGCGACAGCAGCGCGTTGTTCACTTCGAAGGATGGGTTCTCGGTGGTCGCGCCGATGAAGGTGACGAGGCCATGCTCGACGAAGGGCAGAAAGGCATCCTGCTGCGACTTGTTGAAACGATGCACTTCGTCCACGAACAGGATGGTGTGCCGGCCGCGCTGCTGCAACATCATTTGCGCCTGCGCGATGGCCTCGCGGATGTCTTTCACGCCGGACAGCACCGCCGACAGCGGCACGAACTCGGCATCGAAAGCTTGCGCCATCAACCGCGCCAGTGTGGTCTTGCCCACCCCGGGCGGCCCCCACAGGATCATCGAATGCAGCTTGCCGGATTGAAAAGCCAGGCACAGCGGCCTGCCCTCGCCCAATAAATGCGACTGGCCGATGACTTCATCGATATGTTTCGGGCGCAGGCGTTCAGCGAGCGGCGCGGCGGGAGAGATGAGGTCGAACAGGTTGTCTTGGGTTGCGGACATATCGTTAAGCGAATGACATCAGGCTAGTAGTGGAGCAACCACACCAACCCCTCCCAACCTCCCCTTGTCAGGGGAGGAGACCACCCGCTCCTCCCCTGACAAGGGGAGGCCGGGATAACCAGCGACTTGGCTATCGTCTTTCGGGTGCCCGGCCAAAAGCTCTTCGGCTGATAGCCTAGTCGAATGGCTAGTTGTTCCATCAGGGGTTTATTCACCCAACACATCTGCGCCCTTCGGCGGGGTGAACTGAAACTGTCGCTCTGAAAATTTCGGGTTGCGCTGCATCGCAGAGAATTTAAGCACGGTCTTGTGCCCGAACGTATCGTTCAACTCCATGATGACCAGGCCGGCATGCGCGTCAAAGGCCATGCGTATCTTTTCGAAGCCGCTGTCTTGCCCCTTGGGTATCGCCTGTAGCCAGTCCAGACCATCCCGGCTGCCGTCTTCTGTCAGGGCAAAGTCGCGCTCGATCTCGTTGCTGCCGGAGAGCAATGCAGCGGGACTGCTGCCCAGAGCCGCATCCAGCTTCTTCACCGTCACCTGATTCAGGTCGGCGTCGTACAACCAGAATTTCGCGCCATCGCCGACGATGAGCTGCTCGTACGGCTTGCGGTAAGTCCAGCGGAATTTGCCGGGACGCTGGAACTGCATGATGCCGGAGGCGCTCTGGATGCGCTTGCCGTTCTGGTCCAGCACTTCCTGCGTGAAATTCGCCTGCGCGGAGTGGGTCGCGGCGATGAAGGTCTTGAGTCTTTCGATGGCTCCGGCGTGAGCAGTTGTCGCACACATGGAAATCAAGAGACCGATAAAAAGTTTTTTTAACATGCTTTAACCTGAGTTGGGGAAGGGAGAAGAGGGAAGGGAAAAGGGTAAAAACCCGCGCACGGTTCTACCCTTCCCTCTTCCCCCTTATCCCTTCCCTTTGCTTTCTTCACCCTTCCCTGTTTGGAGCTATCACTTCGCGATTGCCGTTGCTCTGCATCGCCGAGACGATGCCGGCCGCTTCCATCTGTTCGACCAGCCGCGCGGCGCGGTTGTAACCGATACGCAAATGGCGTTGCACCTGCGAGATCGAAGCGCGGCGTGATTTGACGACGATCTCGACAGCCTGGTCGTAGAGCGGGTCGGCTTCCGCATCCATGCTCATCATCCCATCCCCGCTCCCTTCCGGCTCTTCCAGGGAGTTGAGCACACCATCGATGTATTGCGGTTCGCCTTGCGCCTTCAGATATTCGGCGACGCGATGCACCTCCTGATCGGACACGAACGCGCCATGCACGCGTAACGGAAAACCGGTGCCGGGCGGCAGATACAGCATATCGCCCTGTCCCAACAGGGTTTCCGCGCCCATCTGGTCGAGGATGGTGCGCGAATCGATCTTGCTCGAAACCTGGAACGCCACGCGCGTCGGCACGTTGGCCTTGATCAGCCCGGTGATCACGTCCACCGAAGGACGCTGCGTAGCCAATACCAGATGGATGCCGGAAGCGCGCGCCTTCTGCGCCAGGCGCGCGATCAGTTCCTCGACCTTCTTGCCGACCACCATCATCAGGTCGGCAAGTTCGTCGATGAACACCACGATCAGCGGCAGTTCTTCGAGCGCCTCGGGGTTCTCGGGCGTGAGCGTGAACGGGTTGGTGAGCGGCTGTTTGGCCTTCACGGCATCGCGCACCCTCTGGTTGTAACCGGCGATGTTGCGCACGCCGAGCGTGGACATCAGCCGGTAACGCCGGTCCATTTCCTGCACGCACCAGTTGAGCGCGGAAGCAGCCTGGCGCATGTCGGTGACCACCGGCGCCAGCAGATGCGGGATGCCTTCGTACACCGACAACTCGAGCATCTTGGGATCGATCAGCAGCAGGCGCACTTGTTGCGGCGTGCCCTTGTAAAGCAGGCTCAGGATCATCGCGTTGATCGCCACCGACTTGCCTGAACCGGTCGTGCCCGCCACCAGCACATGCGGCATCTTGGCAAGATCGGCGACGACCGGCTTGCCGGAAATGTCCTTGCCCATCGCGATGGTCAGCATGGAGCCCATATCGGCATATACCTGCGAGCCGAGGATCTCGGACAGGCGCACCATCTGCCGCTTGGCATTGGGCAGTTCCAGCGCCATATAGGCCCTGCCGGGTATCGTTTCCACCAGGCGTATGCTCACCACCGACAATGCGCGCGCCAGGTCCTTTACCAGATTGGTGATCTGGCTGCCTTTCACGCCGACAGCCGGTTCGATCTCGTAGCGGGTGATCACCGGGCCGGGGTAAGCAGCCACCACTTTGACTTCCACGCCGAAGTCTTTCAACTTGCGCTCGATCAGGCGCGAAGTGAAATCCAGCGTATCAGGAGACACGACCTCGACTTGCTGTGCCGCATGATCCAGCAGATGCAACGGTGGCAGCGGCGAGTCCTGCATGTCGGAGAACAACGGGACCTGTCTTTCTTCTCTGGCGCGCGCTGATTTGGCCACCTCGATCAGCGGCATTTCGATGTGTATCGGCTGATGCTCCTCGACGCGTTTTTTTTCCTCTTCGACGACTGCGCCGCGTTCAGTCATCGCCTGCGCGCCGATACGCCGGTCCTGGTAAGTCTGCCAGGCAAGGCGTGCCCACTGCCATGCGGTTTCCAGCAACGCGCCCAACCAGTCCACAAAACGCAGCCAGGATAGCCCACTGAACAGACTGAAGCCGGTGGCGATCAGGGTCAACAACAGCAGCGTCGCACCGGTAAAACCAAACAATCCAGTCAGTGCATCGCCTGACACCGCACCGAGCATTCCGCCCGGTGCCAGCGGCAGTGCGATTTTCAGCGTATGCAGACGTATCGCTTCAAGCGCGCTGCTGGCCAGCAGCAGCACCGCGAACCCGGCAACCGAGACCCACAATGCCCGCTTGCAGAAGATGCTGTCCGCGCGGAGATGACGATACCCTGCCCATACCCTTTGCAGCATGAACAGCACCCACCACCAAGCAGAAAATCCGAACAAATAAAACAGCAGGTCGGAAAGATATGCGCCCAGCACCCCGCCGGGGTTGCTGGTCAACGCGCCGCTAACGCTATGCGACCAGGCCGGATCGGCGCGATCATAGCCATACAATGCAACGGTGAAATACAGCGCGCCAGCGGTAAACAGCAGCCAGCGCGACTCGCGCAGCAACACGAACAGCCTGTTGGTCGGCCAATCGCTGCTCGCTTCAGACATAACCAAGGACTGAGGACTGTGGACTGAGTGCTGAGGACAAACCGCGTAGGCTGGGGTGAGGTAACGAACCCCAGCGAATTGGGTCCCATTCCCGCTGGGGTGCGCTGTGCTTACCCCAGCCTACGCTTGCTGTAAAAATTTGATTCATAAATATCTCCGCTCTATTGAGGATTACATATTTGAAGACAGTGTCTCCGCATCTCGTAGGTCGGGCTACGCCCGACGCGGCGGGCAAAGCCCGCCCTACGGTAAATCACCTAACAGTCATGAATTATGTAAAGCTCAATAACAGGGCTTTCAGCCCTCAATCCTCAGTATCATACCCCAGCAAGCAACAGCCGAATATCATCAGCCAGCCATGCGGCGCGCTGCGCAAGGGGAGCATGCAGCCGCACCCTGCCCTGAGGGTCGATCAAAAATGTGCCGACGCTGTGATCCACGTTATAGCCGGATGTGGCCGGTTGTTTCTGATATGCCACATAAAATGCCTTGGCGGCCTGCGCCGTGGCTTCTGCATCACCATACAGTCCAAGGAATGACGGGTGAAATGCGGACACATATTTCGCCAGCATCTCCGGTGCGTCGCGTTCCGGATCGACCGTAACGAGCAGCACTTGCACCTTGTCCGCATCCTTGCCCAGCATGCCCATCACCTGCGCCAGATCGGCCAGCGTGGTCGGGCACACATCCGGACAGTGGGTGTAGCCGAAGAACAGCACCACCGCCTTGCCGCGAAAATCCCCCAGCGTACGCTGTTTGCCGTTGTGATCGGTCAATTTGAAATTCGCTTGTGCCAACGGCAAGCTGACATCGCTGGCGTGAAACGGCGAAGGCAGCCTGGGCTCATCGCAAGCCGCCAATAGCATGACCAACATCAGGGGAAACAGATTACGCATCAACATGGCAACTCCCATCCCATCCGTGAACATAAAAAGTGTAACCGACCTTGATCAGCCCATATACACCGAATCCGGCAACCAGCAACCCGGCCGACATGCGCACGCGCGGCGATTGTACCCAGTGCTTGATACTTTCCCAGAACAAACCTATCGCCAGCAGATTAGGCAAGGTTCCCAAACCGAACGCCAGCATGACCAACGCGCCGCTTTGCGCATGGCCGCTGGCCAGTGCGGTGACCAGCACGCTGTATACCAGGCCGCACGGCAGCCAACCCCATAGCGTGCCGAGCAAAAAGGCGCGCAGCGGTGTGGCGATCGGAAACAGGCCGCGCGTCAACGGCTGGATATGCCGCCACAAAATTCCGCCGAGCTGTTCGATGCGCCGCACCAGACTCCAGATGCCGGCAAGATACAGTCCCAGAGCGATCAGCATCAAACTGGACAAGGCGAACAACAGGTGCTGCACCGGCACCTCATCGCGGAACAACAAACCGGCCTGGCCGGCGGCCCCGGCCAAGGCGCCCGCGACTGCATAGCTCGCCAGCCTCCCTGCGTTATAGGACAGGTGGAACGGCCAGCGTGTGGCTGTTTTTGGTAGCTGCGCGGTGAGGATCCCGACGATGCTGCCGCACATGCCCAGACAATGCACGCCGCCCAGCAGTCCGGCAAAAAACACCGCGATGATGCTGAATTCAGTCATGCGGTTTAGTGTGAAACTCGTATGGCGATTCGTTTGCTCCCTCGCCCGTCGGGTAGTGGCACGGCGCGCCGTGCCCGTACGGGAGAGGGAAACGGGCATGGCGGAATTCATCATCAGTGGCGGCAAATTTGACATGCCCTGCTGCTTGCTCCAATGAATGCAAATTCAAGCAGGCTGCTGCTTCAATTGCATCCGGCCGCTGCTGATGCGGCACCACCCCCAGCAACGGCGCGTTGATACGCTGCTGCAATGCGACGATATTCCCGTCCAGCATCGCCATATCCGCATCAAGCACGTTCGCCACCCAGCCGGCCAGCGTCAGGCCGCGCGCGGCGATCGCCTCTACCGTGAGCAGCGCGTGGTTCAGACAACCCAGCCGCATACCCACCACCATAATGATCGGCAGACCCAACTGCGCAGCCAGATCCGCGCTGTCCTGCCCGTCATTCAACGGCACGACAAATCCGCCTGCCCCTTCCACGATCACCTCATCGGCCTGCCCGGCCAACCCGGTGAACGATTCCACAATACGCGCGAAGTTGATGATAACGCCGGCGAACTGCGCGGCCAAATGCGGCGCGACGGCCGGCGCAAAGCAATAGGGATTGATCTGTCCCGGGCTGGCCTGCACATTGCCAGCGGCGCGCAATCGCCTGACATCTTCGTGAATATCGCCGCCGGCACAACCCGCCGCGACCGGCTTCATCCCGGCCACTCGTTTTCCCTGCGCGGCAAAACCGTGCAGCAGCGCGCAACTGATCAGCGTCTTGCCCACGCCGGTATCCGTGCCGGTGACGAAGTAACTCATTCAACCCCTCCCAGCATCCCCAACCCCTCCCAGCCTCCCCTTGTCAGGGGAGGAGAAGGGGAGGAGTGTTTCAGCCCCCCTGATAAGGGGGGTGTGGGGGGTTTGGTTCTGTTCAATGTGAATGAGGTCTGAATGATTGCGGCGCCGTCGCAGGTCACGCGCGGCTGCGGTTTCCAGGCATGGCCATAGACCACTTCATAGGTGGCGGGCAACCTGCCGTCGCGGCGCAGCCGCTCGTAATTCTCCACCAGGCGCGCCCACGCATGCTTTCCCATCAATCCCGTTCCGCGCCCTGCGGTGGCATTATGCGCACCGATGTGCTTCAGGTCGTACAATACCCCGCGCACATCATCATAAGTCAGCGTGATGTATTCCATGTCCATCACCGGCTCGGCAAAACCGCCGTGCGTGAGCATGTCGCCGATATCGTGCATGTCGGTGAAGTGATTCAGATGATTGTGACTATCCACACCATTGAATGCCAGCCTTAACTCCTTCAGCGTATCCGGCCCGAAGGTGCTGAACATCAGCAGCCCGTCGACTTTCAGCACGCGATGCAATTCGACAAAGGTCGCCGGCAGATCATTGCACCATTGCATGGCCAGATTCGACCATATCATCCCGACACTGTTTGCCGCCAGTGGCAAGGTCTCCACATCACTGCACACTTGCCATTGCCTGGCCCCGCCGAACAGTTTCTGCCACCAGCCGGAACGGGCATGCGCGGTCTGCAACATTGCTATGGCAATGTCCAGCGCGATCATCTGCGCTTTCGGGTAGCGCTGCGCCAACTGGCGCGTGCCCCAGCCCGTGCCGCTGCCCGCATCGAGTATGCATTCCGGTCGCAGCTTGATGTAATCCAGCCGCTCCAGCATGCGCGTACACACTTCGCGCTGCAACACGGCTGCCGTATCGTAGTCAGCCGCAGCGCGATTGAAGGCGCGGCGCATCACCCGCTTGTCGATCAAAAACTCATTCATGTAAGAAATCCACTGCATGATTCAAAAATTGTTCGGGGTGCGACAAGAACGGCGCATGTGCCGCACCGTTGATGCTCGCCAATCGCGCATTCGGCAAATGGCTTGCCAGGTATTGCGCGGCCGGCGGCGGCGTGAGCGTATCACGTTCACCGGCGATCACCAGCGCGGCCTGTTTAACGCCGGGCAATGCGCTGCGCAAATCACAATCGCGCAAAATATCGAGCCCGCTTTGCAATGCATTCAAATCAGGCTCGCCACGGCTGAACAATGCGCTGCGCAATGTTGCCAGCAGAACCCGCTCCTGCTCGCTGCCGCGCACTTGCAGCGCGAGGAAACGGCGCAGCGTCTGCGCATAATCTTTCCGCAACGCAGCGTCAAACTCCGCCAGCGTCTCCGCCGCCATCGCACACGTCCAATCGGGCCTCTGCACGAAGCACGGGGTACTCGCCACCAGCACTAGGCGGTTCACTTGTTGCGGCTGGCGCATCGCCCAGCGCAATGCGACCTGCCCGCCCAGCGACCAACCGCATACCGCGAGCGGCCCGGTGAATCGTGCGGATAATTCATCGACGATGGAATCCAGATTGAAGGTTGCTTTTTGCTCCTCGATCCTCGATCCTTGATCCTCGATCCTCGCTGTGCTGTACCCATGTCCCGGCAGATCCACCGCAAGCACATGAAAATGCTGCGCCAGCCTTTCAGCAACACTGCCCCATAATCCTCCGTGCATACCCCACCCGTGGATCAGCAGCAGCGGCGAGCCGTTGCCGAACTCGTCAACGTGCAAGCTCATGCAGTGTCTCTATCAGGCGCGTCACATCCGTCACACTGTGCGCGGCGGACAGGGTGATACGCAAGCGTGCGGTTCCTTGCGGCACTGTCGGCGGACGGATCGCCGCGACCCAGATGCCGCGTTCCTGCAGTCCGGCGCTCAGCTTCAACGCCGACTGATTATCGCCCACCAGCACGGGCTGTATCGGTGTTGTGGATGGCATCAGCCGCCACGGCAGACCGCGCAACCCGCTGCGCAACCGTGCGATCAGTTGTTGTAGATGGGCGCGCTGTTCCTCTCCTTGTGTGATCAACCGCAAACTCTCCAGCAACGCGCTCGACAATGCAGGCGGTGTGGCAGTGGTATAAACATAGCTGTTCGCATGATTGATCAGCGTATCGATCACCACCTGCTTCGCCGCGACAAACGCACCGAACACGCCTGCCGCCTTGCCCAGCGTCGCCATGTAAATGATACGTGGTGAGGCGATATTGAAATGTGCCAATGTGCCGCGACCCTGATCGCCCAGCACACCGAAGCCATGGGCATCATCAATCAGCAGCCAGGCGTCATGCTGTTCGCATAACGCCAGCAATTCCGGCAACGGCGCCAAATCGCCGTCCATGCTGAATACCGCATCGGAGATGATGAGTTTGCGCCCGCTTACGGTTTGTTCAAGCAGCAACGCCAGTTGCGCGATATCGTTGTGGCGATAGCGCTTCACTGAGGCGCGCGACATCTGCATCGCATCGTTCAGCGAAGCGTGGTTGAGCTTGTCGGCGAAAACCGAATCGCCCTTTCCAACCAATGCCTGTACCACACCGAGATTGGCCATGTAGCCGGTGGAGAACAACAGCGCGGCGGGCTTGCCCACAAATACCGCGAGCTCAAGTTCGAGCTGCTGGTGCACATGGGTGTGCCCACTCACCAGATGTGCCGCACCCGCCCCCACGCCATATTGCGCAGCACCTTGCTGCAATGCGGAAACGAGTCGCGGATGATTGGCCAATCCCAGGTAATCGTTGCTGCAGAAGGACAGATAAGACTTGCCATCCACCACGATGTGCGGCGATTGCGGGCTTTGCAGCGTGCGCCGCTGGCGCAGCAGGCCAAGTGCGGTGCGCTGATCGAGTTCCTTCTGCAATGCTTCGAAAGGCATAAAAACCTTCTACTCAAATCAAAGTAGGGTGGATAAAAGACGCGTAGCGTCGTATCCACCTGAGCACGGTGGATACGCGCCTGACGGCGCTTTATCCACCCTACATTTTTTCCGCGAAAGGATACATACCCAACTTGTCCAGCAGCGCGCGATCACGCTCCACCTCGGGATTGCCGGTAGTCAGCAATTGCTCACCGTAAAAGATCGAGTTCGCACCGGCGAGGAAGCACAACGCCTGCACCGCGTCGGACATCTGTTGCCTTCCGGCGGAAAGGCGCACCCGCGCGGTCGGCATCGTGATGCGCGCCACCGCGATGGTGCGCACGAAGTCGAGCGGATCGAGATCATCGGTGCCAGCCAGAGGCGTGCCTTCCACCTTGACCAGATTGTTGATCGGCACGCTTTCGGGATAGGGGTCGAGATTGGCCAACTGGGCGATCAGGCCGGCGCGCTGTGTGAGGCTCTCGCCCATTCCGACGATGCCGCCACTGCACACATGCATCCCCGCCTTGCGCACCCGCTCCAGGGTATCCAGGCGGTCCCGGTAGTCGCGTGTGCTGATGATTTCGCCGTAATATTCCGGCGATGTATCCAGGTTGTGGTTGTAGTAATCCAGCCCGGCAGCGCGCAACTGTTCGGTTTGCTCATCGTTCAACATGCCCAGCGTGGCGCAGGTTTCCATACCCAGATCGTGCACCGCCCTGACCATCTCCACCACGCTTGCCATGTCCTCATCACTGGGTTCACGCCAGGCTGCTCCCATGCAGAATCGTCCCGCTCCACTTTGCTGCGCGGCTTGCGCAGCAGACACCACGGTTTCCACATCGAGCATCTTCCGGTTCTCGACGCCAGCCGAATGGAAAGCCGATTGCGGGCAATAGCCGCAGTCCTCGGTGCAACCGCCGGTCTTGATCGACAGCAGAGTCGAGAGTTGCACCGCATTCGGATCGAAATGCTCGCGGTGCACCTGTTGCGCGCGAAACATCAGGTCGGCGAATGGCAGTTTGAACAAGGCTTCCACATCGGCCACGCTCCAGCGTTGCGGGTTGGCGGGTCGTTTGCCAGGTTGATTGGCAGGGCGGATGCGAGCTATGGTTTGGGTATTCATATTTTTGAGTGCAGGTATGATGTGTTTTTTCGACCCTGGCCCGCGAACGGGATAGGGCTGGAGAAGTACGGATGGTGGCGCATCATCCTGGAAAGGACCATGCCTTGTCAATTTTATGCCACACAATATTCAACATTCGCACAATATTTAAGCACGTCCTGCCCGCGCAACCTTGTGTGCTGTGCGGCAGCATGAGCCATGACGGTTTGTGGTGCGCGGCCTGCGACAAAACCCTGCCCTATCTGGCTGCACCACACTGCCCTGTCTGCGCATTGCCGACAACCACCGGAGAAGTTTGCGGGCAGTGCCTGAAACAGCCCCCGCTTTTCACCGGCACCGCCGCCGTATTCAGCTATGCCTTCCCGCTCGACAAGCTGATACAGGCGATGAAGTACGGCGAACAGCTCGCCCTGGCACAGGCCTTCGCAAAAAAGCTGGCTCAGCGTATCGACAAAAATGCACTGCCTGATTATGTGCTTCCGATGCCGCTGCATCCCGCCAAACTACGCGAGCGCGGCTTCAATCAATCGCTGCTGCTCGCCGCAACGGTCGCGCGCGAACTGGATCTCAAGATACTTCCCGACGGCTGCCGGCGCGTACGTGACACTCCGCCTCAATCCGCCTTGCCGTGGAAAGAGCGCGACAAGAACGTGCGCAACGCTTTTCGCTGTGATGTGGACTTGACCGGAAAACACGTCGCGCTGGTGGATGATGTGCTGACCACAGGAGCCAGCCTGAATGCTCTCGCCAAGGCCGTGCATCAAAGGGGAGCGGAAAAGATCAGCGCGTGGGTGGTGGCAAGGACGCTGCCGCACCACCGCACGTAGGGGCACGGCGCGCCGTGCCCCTACAATCCTTTGAGCTTCTGCTGCACGAACGCCCGCAACTCCGGGCTGAGTGTCTGTGTATCGAGAGCGCGCTGAAACGCATCCTTGGCTTCGGCATTGCGCTGCATGGCCTGCAAGGAAATGCCGTAGCCCATCAGCCAGACGCCATTGCCCGGGGCGTGTTGCAGCACGACCTGGTAATGCTTGACCGCCTCCTCGTTGCGGTTCTGGCGTTGCAGCAATGCCGCCAAAAACGCCCGGTAATCGGCCTGCGTACCGGCAAACGGCAGGGATTTTTCCAGTGTCGAAATTGCCTGCTCCAATGCGCCGCGCTCCACCTGCAAGCGCGCCAGCAACATCGTAAGCACGGTATGTTCTGGTTTGACATTCAACCCCTCAAGCAACACCTTTTCGGCATCCGCGTTGCGCCTGCCCTCCAGCAGCAGGGCGACCAAAGCCTGCCGCGCCGCGTCATGACCCGCATCCAGACGCAATGCCGCCTCATATCCCGCTATCGCATCGGCGATGTGCCCCTGCTGCATCAACCCGGCAGCCCTGCGAAATTCCGCGTCGGCCTGTTGCGCTGAACTGACCTGCTTCATCGGCACAGCACTGCCTGATGCCTGGGCAGCGGCTTTTGCTGCGGTTGCCGGTATTGGCTCTGGCCGGCCCTCCGGCGCTGGTGCGCCTGCCTTAGGCCCGGCTGCAGGGGCAGATTTTTTTGCAGCACTGCTGCGGCCATCCTTCAGTGCCTGTCCTGGCTCTTTGGATTCGCTCAGGACTAAAGGCCTTGCCGAAGGATCGAAGGGTCGGAGGGAAGAAGGCAACGGCACCGAGCTCAATTCAAAGCTCAGTCTCGATGCTGGAGCCAGCGACTCGGCCGGCTTGTCCCCGGTCAGAACGTCTGACGCGGGCGCAGCTGTAGTCGCGGCAGATTGCTTCTGCACTGTCGATTTCTCAAGCTCGTAAGAGCTTTGGGCATTGTCAGCCTTTGGCGGTGTCAACTCCGCCCAGCCTTCGGTTGGTTGCGGATTGCCTGCCTTTGGTGCAACGCTCCCCGTCATGACTTCCGGCTTGCGTGACGATACCCATTGCCAGGCGGCGATCCCCGCTATCAGTACCAACCCGATCGCCAGCAAGGGCATGACGAAATCGCGCCTGGTATGGGACACCGCGCGCACCATAGGCTGCTCCGTTGCAGTGTGCGCACCGCGCTGTTCGAGCTGGTTCAGCACCTGATTGATGACACTCATTGTATGGCACCTCTAAACATCCAGATTTCATCCCAACTGCTACGTTGCTGAAAAAATTTCTTGCTTACATATAACGCATATGCGGCGCTACAAAACGAAGTTTCAGTGCAGGGTAACCTTTAGGTTGGCCGGAACTAAAATTTTTTCCGCGCCTTGCATTTGGGCGAACTCTGAATTTTTAGAGGCGCCCTACAGCACCGTCCACGCGATCACCAGCGAGGCGATCATCGCCATCGAGGTCAGCGCCGCCGCCCAAGGCAACCAATCGCGGCGCACTTCCGGCGTATCGGCTGCCGCATCGCGAACATGCCTGGCCAACACCTGCTGCCTGCCTTCGCCGTATACCAGCATCAAGGCCTTATTTGCCACGATGTTGACCAGCCTTGGCGTGCCGCCGGTGATACGGTGCAGCTTGCCCACCGACCCTTTGCTGAACAGCGTTTCGCCGGCAAATCCGGCTACCGCCAAACGATGGCGCAGATAGCGCTCCAGCTCGTCCCTGCGCAAACCACGCAGGTCATACTGAAAACTGATGCGCTGGCGCAATTGGCGTATCGAGTGGTGACGCAACCGCTCCTCCAGCTCAGGCTGCCCGAATAGAACCACTTGCAGCAATTTGCGCTTTTCGGTCTCCAGATTGGTGAGCAGGCGCAACACTTCCAGACTTTCCAGCGGCATCGCCTGCGCCTCGTCCAAACACACCAGCGCGCGCTGACCGTTGCGCGCACATTCCAGCAGCGCGCGCGTCAGACCCTTCAACATCAGGTGCTGTTCGACATCTTTTTCCAGCGTCACGCGAAACTCGTCTGCCAATGCCAGCAACAGGCTGCGCGGCTCGAGGTAGGGATTGGGAATGTAGGCAGTAATGAAGCGTGGTTTGGATGCTGCATCGGCCGCCTGATCCTGCGTGCCGATCAGCGTGGTGGGCTGCTGGCCCTGATTCAGCGTGGCGAGGAATTTGCGGCACAGCAGCGTTTTGCCATTGCCTACCTCACCGGTGATCTTGATGAAGCCCTCGCCGTTGCGAGCGGCTACCAGTAGAGTATTGAGCGCCTCCTGATAACTGGAGCAGGCGAAAAAAAAGCTGGTGTCAGGGGTCAGGCCGAAAGGTGGTTCGCGCAGGCCAAAGTGTTGTAGATACATATCTAAGGGTGCCTCTAAAAATTCAGAGTTCGCCCAAATGCAAGGCGCGGGAAAAATTTCGCAGCGCCGCATATGATTGATATGCTAGCAAGCAATTTTATTCCGCAACGCAGCAGTTGGGATGAAATCTGGATTTTTAGAGGTGCCCTCAAGGTTTGGTGCCCTGCCCGCTCATACCGCTGATGCGATCACGGCTTTGCGTGATGTCATCCGACCAGTCCTTGTCACTGTCCACCACGGTGGGTTTCAGCAGGATGACCAGTTCACGTTTCTCGCTGCGTTGGCTGGTCTGGCCGAATACGCTCTTGGGCAATCCAGGCAGGCCGGAACGGTCATCGAACGTCGCCTGGCGCATCAAGCCGCCAATCGCCACGATTTGTCCGTCTTTGACACGAACGATGCTGTCGGTTTCTGAAACGGAGCTGGAGGCCAGCGGTAGATTCAACGTGCCGCTGACGCCACCCACATCCACGGTCTTGTTCACCGTGCTGACCAGGCTCACGGCAGGGTGTATATGCAGAATGATTTCATTGTTCTGGTCGATGCGCGGAGTGACATCCAGCGAAATCCCAGAAAAGAACGGCTGCAGCGTCACGCTCGGCGTGGAAGTGGTCGCCGTACCCGTGGTCGTGGTGTTGGTGACGTTGGTCACGAAAAACTCATCCGTGCCGACCTTGAGCACCGCCTTTTGATTGTTCAGCGTCGCGATGCGCGGACTGGACAGCACATGCACATTGCCTTGCGACTCCAGGAAATTCAGCAGCGCGGCAAAGTTGCTGGTCTGGAATGCCAGGCCGAACAAAGATCCGGCAGACTGCCCTGTGGCAGCCACCAATGCCATATTTGTGCCGGGAATGGAAGTGATCGCCCCGTTGGTGACCGCCCCCGCCGTTGCGAGAGTGGTGCCGGATGACAATTGCCCGACAGAAGTACGGCTGTTCGGATTATTCTTGAATGCACCCCAATTCACGCCCGACTGGAAACTATCGCTCAATTGCACTTCGACGATCTTGGCTTCCAGTATCACCTGCCGCTCGATGGAAATCTGCGAGGCCTTGAGATAAGCCGCGACATTCTTCAATTCATCCGGCATCGCGCGCACCACGATCACCCCTGACATCGGGCTGATCACCACACTGCGTCCTCTCTCGCTGCCGACTATCGCTTGCAGCGACTGACTCAGCTCAGTCCAGAAATCCGCGCTGCTCGTCGTCGTGACTTTGCTGCTATCCACGCTGCGTGTGGTGCTGGCTGTCGTCGTGGTTCCTGCGGTGCCGGCTGTCGAACCTGTATTGCTATCTGACACCGAGCCGGATGTCACACGCAGCGAAGATGTCCCGGCACGCGACCCGGTCAGATAATTCACCTGGAAGATCCGCGTCTGCAGTGTCAACGGCAGAATGTAAATGCGCGTGCCGTCCACCTTGTAATCGTAGCCATACATTTCGCGTATCGCTTCCAGAGCCTCGAACACCGTCACATCTTTCAGATTCAGCGAGATGCTGCCCCTGACTTCAGGGTGCAGCAACATGCTGTAGCGCGTGCCGGAGACGATAGCCGTGAACACCTGGTTGACCGACGTGTTGCTCACAGTCAGATCGAACCTGGTATCGAGCGGCTTGCTCCCAACCTTGGGCATAGCCATAGCCAGTGGCGGCAACAACGCATCGCTAACCGCATCCGCCTTGCTCGGCTGCACACTGGCCTGCACTGCGGCATCCATTTCCCGCTGGATGGCATCGGCCGTCGCGCGGTTGCCTGGCGTGGAACAGCCTGCCAATACAGAGGACAGAAGACAGAAGACAGAAGACAGAAACAGGGTTCTCATTTTTTCTCCTCGTGCGCTGTTTGCTTCGCCTGTTGTTCTTCAGGCTGCGCCGTGCTTTCCGGTGATTGCGGTGTTGCTTTCACTTTTTGATTGGTTTTCATTTCTTTCCTGACTTTCGTTTCTTAATCAGCTTTCGTTTTATTCTGGTCGGGAATTTTTGCCTTGGTCATCTTCACATCAGGGAACAGCGTCAACACCCGCCGTGTCTGCGCAGTCTTCAATACCACACTGCCTTCGTTCACTTCGGTCAACCAGGCATTACCATGCTTCTCCCCGAGCTCGACGGTTTTACCGTCGATGATCGCGGCGCGGCGCGATTCGGAAATGATCGTGGATTGCAGACCCGATGAGCGGCTCTCGGCTGACCACCGGCCGGTGGCGGCACCAGTCCCTGCGATCATGGCCGGGGGACGGGTGGGGTCGGGCAAGTCCTCAGCAGCTGCGGCAACGGAATGCAGTGCGATAGATAAAGTGAGAAGTGCGCGCATCATACCGTCAACCATATCTCATCCAGACTCAGGGTATACAAGGTCAGGGTCAATACCGAATAGGGATATTGCTCCACTTTCAGGCTCACCTCTCCCCAGAACATTTGCGCGGGCATCCTCTCCAGCGCACTGGTATAGCGCAACAACTCGAGATAACCGCCGCGCACGCTGATCTGCACACCATGCTTGAAAATCTGCTTTTGAGCGCCGGGTTGCTTTTGTTCATCATAGGCCTGCGCCGCTGCCGCGGATTGTCCTGCGCCGTTCGCTGCCTGCGGCCTCTCGATCAGCAGACTGACCGGCAGAGTCTTCAACTCAACCAGTTGCAGCCGGTTATTTTTACTAAGCACCTGTTTCAGCAGGCCAGCCATCTTGTCCGGCTCGACCAAGCGGCTGCGCCGGTTTTGCAGGTAACCATCCAGCTCCTGCAATTGCTGCTTGAGTTGCGCAGAACGCATCCGCAGCGGCGAATATTCGTCGTCACGCTTGGCTTGTAATAGCGACTGTATCGCCGCCTGCAATTCCTTCATCTTTTCCTGTTGCTGTATCACTTGCGCGGATAAGATTTTCTGCTTTGCCAAAAGAGGATCCAGCAATATCGAATTGATCAGCGAGATCACCACAAAACCGGCAGCGGCAAAAATCATCGCGCGTTCGCGCAACGACATATCGTCTACCCTGGTGCGCACCAGTTCCCAGTAGCGCCTCATTTCTTGGCCCCGGTATCCGGCGTCGAATACATCGTGAATTCGACATAGCGCACAGCAGATCTGCTTTCCTTGCCCACCTCGGTTTTGGCCTGCTGCATCTGCAAAGTGGAAAAAGATTTGCCCTGCATGGCTCGTTCCCTGCCCAAGCGCTGAATGTAGATCGGCAGCAATTCAGGATCCAGCACGCCCCCGCTCAAGCTGATCTGCGCCGCATCTCCGGTCACTTTAAAGCCGGTCAACCACAGACCCTGTACCACCTGGCGCGAAAAGGCGCGCATGTATTGTGAGTAACCGGTGGTATTGCCCACAGAACCGGACTTCAGCGTATCGACCATCCTCGTCTGCTCGGCCAACTCCTTCTCCAGTCGCCAGACCTCGGCCTGCAATGTCTGGTTCGCCTGCTGCGGGGAGAATTCAGCGGTGTAACGTGCGAGGCGTGCCTGCTCGGCATTGAACCGCCTGGTGCTTTCTTCAGACTGCTGTTTAAGCTGCCCCACCTGATAAAGCGCATAGCCATAAAAAAACAGCGAGCCCAGCACGATCAAACCCAATGCCTGAAATATCGTCAGCAGCGAAAAATACTTGCGCTGCTTCAAAAAGATCGGGTTGAACAGATTGATCTGCTGGCTCATAAGGTCCGGCTTTCCTGACGCAGTGCCGCCCCCAGCGCCGGTAATGCATGCGCGACAAACTCACTGTCGGCCAGTGCCGGAACCTTGCTGATGTCCATCACTTGCGACAATTCCAGCCTTTCCACTTTGACATCCACCGCCGCTGCCAGAAGATTCACCAGGCCGGCATCGTCGGGCGCGCACACCAACACGCGGCTGACCGGCAGATGATTATATTGCCGGTCAAAATAATCCAGCGAACGCTGTAACTCCAATTCGACGCGATCCCGATACTGCTGGCGCAATTGTTCATTGGCATCCTGCAACTGACCGGCAGTGATCTCGATGCGCCGCGCCAGCAGCAACTCGCCCCTGGACGTGAAGGTCATCAGCCCGCCGTTCTCATCGAACGCCAGTAGCACCAGCGCACGATCATTCTGCTCGAACAACGCGGCGATGTTGCGCTGAGCCATCTCCTGGATGTCGATCACATCCAGTTCGATCTTTGCCTGCTCGAACAGCGCGATGCGTTTCTGGATGGTCTCGTTGGACGCGGCGATCGCATACATCGATTGGGCGCGATCAGAGCCGTACTTGCTGGCGGGAATCTGCAGCACATCCACGGTCGCATCGTCGATGTGGTAGTTCAGGCCGTCTTTGATCTTCCAGCGTATCGCCGTCTTCAATTCATTGACAGGGACATTGGGAGCATCCACCAGCAGCATCTGATATTCGCCGGGGGACAGCAGGGTGGTGAAATTATGGTTGCCGATGTTCGCGCTGTGGCGAACCTTGTCCAGCTGCGAGGCGGATACTTCGCCAGTCTCGTGGTATGCACAACGCAACACGCTCGGCATCGCACCGGCTTGATTGACTTCAGCAAGGTATATCCCGTGCGCGCCGATGCTGATGGAGAACCAGCCGGAATCACGGCTTTGTGCCTTGAACAGCCTGGATATATTCATGATCCCCATAATTGGCGTGAAGATAATTCAATAACCCACTGGAGTCAATGGTTTTTTTATATAAAAATGCCGGTCTGGCCGACTGGCAGACAGGCGTTCCCGGAGCGGTCACACTGATAATTCAATGTTCAGTATAGCTCACTTACTCGCCAGCTTGCGCTGACAACGCGCTACCTTGAGTCCCAAACACGCCCTGTCATTCCGAACGCAGCCCTGTCATTCCGAACGAACGTGAGGAATCTTAAGATTTCTCGCCATGCTCGAAATGACAGGCTGTGTGTCATTCCGAATGCAGGTGAGGAATCTTTCTTTTAAGATTTCTCCCGTTGGTCGAAATGACAAGTGGGTGTCATTCCGAACGAATGTGAGGAATCTTGCCAAAAACCCTAAAACCCTTCACTCAAATCCACCCATTCCGGATTGGTCGCGTTGACCAGTGCGTCCTTTTTCTCTCGCCGCCATTTCTTGATTTCTTTCTCTCTGGCTATTGCGGCCATCACATCGCCTGTCACCTCAAAGTACACCAATTTATTCACGTTGTATTTTTCGGTAAAACCCTTGACCAACTTGTTCTTATGTTCGTAAATTCTGCGCTCCAGATTGTTGGTAACCCCAACATACATCACCCGATTGTTCCAGTTGGTCAGCAGGTAAACGTAGTAGTTTTTTTCCTGCATTGCGCTTCTCGCCAAGAGTTCTGTTATTCCGAACACCATCCTGTCATTTCGAGCATAACGAGAAATCTTGCGTTTTGTTTCAAGATTTCTCCCTTTGGTCGAAATGACAGGGTGGTGTCATTCCGAACGCTCCCTATGTCATTCCGAACGCACGTGAGGAATCTTAAGATTTCTCGCCATGCTCGAAATGACAGCCAACAGATTAAAGCAGCTACCTCAATACCAGTAGTTATAGCTCCGGCATAACGTGCTGCGCACGTGAGCCTTCACTGACAACACGCTGCGAAGCAGCTTGTTGCGGCGTAGACTTACCGCAGGTTAGTCGAAGCCAAACTATTAAAGCGGCTATTGCCGCAGTAGTTTTAGTTCCGGCATAACGCGCTACGCGCATTAGTCTTCACTGAAACTATTAAAGCGGCTTTGCCGCTTTAACCCAGATAATCCATTAGCCTCGAAACCCCCTCCAGCTCCCCCTTGTCAGGGGGAGTGCCCGGTCTGCCCCTCCCCTGACAAGGGGAGGTTGGG
>Ga0209751_10000739_pt1 | contig 34675 bp, 47 predicted proteins | sample RifCSP13_1_FD_184019 | JGI IMG/M metagenome (GOLD analysis project Ga0209751, IMG submission 184019) | Soil microbial communities from Rifle, Colorado - Rifle CSP2_sed 13_1 (SPAdes) (version 2) | ecosystem: Environmental > Terrestrial > Deep subsurface > Rock core/Sediment | place: Rifle...
GAGACCGCTGGGTTTACGCTTGCCTTTCTGTCTCACTACGGCATCTCGGTCCTGCCGCTGCAATACCTGGTGCGTCGCAGGCTGCCCAGCGTCAACGGAGGTCCGCTCCCCGGCCCCCTCGACTGGGTATTGCGGTCCCTCGTGTCACTGGAGATACTCGCTTTGCCGGCGCTGCGGGCGCCCATAGGCCCCACGCTTGTTGCCGTGGCGCGTAAGGAGGCATGATGTTTGCTCGGCTCGTCACCATAGCGCGCCATTCCACCGGGATGCTGATGGTGGGGGGGCTGTGCTGGCTGGCCTACCTGCCTTTCGTCAACGTTCTGCGCCTCTACTTCGGCTGGCCCCATCTCGCGGCGGAGGCGCTGGGCATCGTCATCTCCCATCAAGCCTACTACTTCGCCAACCTCTACTTCGTGTTCCGCCAACGGCCCTCATGGCGCGGCTACCGTGCCTCGCTCCTGATTTCGGGCGGTGGCTGGCTGGGCTACATGCTGTTCCAGTGGGTCGTGACGGACGCACTGAACCTCTACGCCTCCTGGACGGAGATTGCGGGCATCCCACTCAACGCTGGCCTCAACCTGGTGTTCCAGCAGTGGTGGACCTTCGGCAAACTGGCCCGCCCCGTTGGGGCGCGGCAGGCGGCGCCCATACGCGCCGCGAGAGGAATGTGATGTTCAAGCCCGTGGGATGGCTTCTCATAGTGCTGAGCCTTGGTGTCGTTGTGACCCGCATCTGGTACTCCGATAAGGTCCTCGGGTTGGCCGCGAAGCACATAGCTGGAGCTTGCGCCTTCCCTCAAGCCTGCTACCGTTTATCCTATGTCTCGCTCCTGTATCACTTGACCGTCCTCATCCCCGCAACGTGTGCCATCTGTCTGGCGTTTGTGCGCTACTCGCGCTGGGCGCCTAAAGGAGAGCGACATGGCCGGCCTTGACATCCCGCCTCATCTGGTGGCCGCCAACATGATGGTTATACTCCTCAGGTCCCATGGCCCTCTGCTGCGCGCGCCCCCAACTGCAGCCACGACACCCAAGAGTCAATCGACAACGCCGAGACCCACGAGACCGTCCACGAGGACTGGAATGACGAAGCTGCTCAAGCCTCCGAGTAGCCTTCCTCTTGGGAACTGCTAGGCCGGTAGACCGTTGCGAAGCATCTTGACTCTCCTCCCAGGAACACCTATGCTGTGGCGGGAAGTGTAATTGATACTTATGCTTTCGTAAGAGCCACAACCATGCATGAAAAGTGCACGACCTTTCAAGACGTTGCGGAATGCCTGCAACTGAGTCGTGACCTGAGCTTCCTCCTTGCCCAGAAGGGCAAGATACCGGCCTCCTACTTTGGAGGCCGGCGCCGTCTCAACAAGGGAAAGATCGACCCATGGGTGGAGAGCCAGGGAGCCGCAGCTGAGACCTAAGGGGGCAAACGCCATGACAACTCGGCGCGGAGGCCAAGGAAAGAGTAACCTTAACCAGTACGACCACCGGGACAAAGAGCGCCTCAACAACCCCCCCGCTGGCTTGGTGACTCCAAAGACCGACTCAAGTACTGGATGCATCAAGCAATACTCTTACGATCCACTCTTGGACCCCCAACTTGCGCGGGTGGGCCAGGCGGGACACACTCCCCTCGAGCCTCACACCATCATCGAGGCGGCGCGTAGGCGCAACAGGCATCGCTCGGCCCACCACCTCTCGTTCTTTGAGATGCCGCAACTGAACCGATTGGTCGGCAAACCATCATTGGTCGTAAGAGCAACTTGGCTATGGCAGTGAACGCCGAATCTCCACGCATCAAGGTTCCATTCTTTATGGGGAAGCGGCTAAAACTGGACCGGCGTCCCGGTTCGCCGGATCCCGAGGACTTGGCACTCTCGAGGCAATGGGTACGCTCTCAGCCAAGGCCTTGGGCCGTGGATCTGTTCGCCGGAGCCGGCGGACTCAGCCTCGGTTTAAGGCATGCTGGCATCAACGTGATCGCCGCCGCAGACCAAGACCCAGTTGCTGCCGAAACGCACGCTGCGAATCTCGGTGGACTGACGTGGGTGGGCGATCTGCGGGATTCGTCGTCGTTTGTCACCTATCTCAAAGAGAGGGGCATCCATCAGGTCGATGTCGTTGCGGGTGGTCCCCCCTGTCAGCCCTTCTCGAACGCAGGACTGGCAAAGATCCGTAGCCTCTCGGGGCGTCAGCGTGATGAACGCATAGGACTCTGGAAGGCGTTCTTCGGGGTGGTCGACGAACTATCGCCAAGAGTCGTCCTGCTGGAGAATGTTCCAGCCTTTGCCAGCGTGCAGGAAGGTGCGATCTTGGCGGCATTCATGAGGGAACTCGAGGAACGAGGATTCCAGACGCAGGCCAGAGTGGTGGAGGCTTGGAGGCACGGTGTCCCACAGCATCGCAAGCGCCTGTTCGTGATTGCGAGCCGCGAGGGCGGGTCCTTTCGCTGGCCCCGTACGAACAGGAAGGTACCGACGTTGCGAGATGCGATTGGAGACCTTCCGATCGTGGGGCCGGGCCACAGAGAGGAGAGCATGTCCAGAGAGCGTCACGCCAGCAGCCCGTTGGCGCGAAGGCTCAGAAGGAACATGTCTCCAACGGAGACGAGGTGTATCACCGACCACGTCACCAGAGAGGTTCGCTCCGACGACGCGGAAATCTTCGCTCTCATGAAGCCAGGACAAACCTACGCCGATGTTCCGCCGAACATGCGCCGATATCGATCTGACATCTTCGATGATAAATACACCAGATTGTCGTGGGGCGCACTGAGTAGGTCGATCACCGCCCACATCGCGAAGGATGGCTACTGGTACATACACCCGGAGCAGGATCGAACGCTCTCTATTCGGGAGGCCGCGCGGATTCAGACCTTCCCAGACTGGTTCAGGTTCGCCGGGCATCCATCAAGCAGGTTGCGGCAGATCGGAAACGCGGTTCCACCCATCCTCGCAGAGGCGATTGGAAGATCCATCGCGAAGTCCCTCTCAAGCGGGCAGAGATTCAACGGAGTTGCCCGCACTCGGAGGATTGCCACACGCCATCAGCTGGATCGGTGGTCCCAAGAATTCGGCCGCAGCTACATCTGGAGGCAATCGTCGGACCCATGGACCATCCTTCTTGCAGAGGTCTGTCTGCACAGAACGAGAGCCGATCAGGTGGCCGCCATCCTGCCTCGCCTCCTAGCGCTCGCTCCAACGCCCCAGGCACTACTGGCAAACGAACCCGGCGTAAGGGAGGCGGCAGCCTCTCTCGGCTTGGGCTGGCGAATCGCGAACCTATTCCACATTGCCAGGCTTCTCTGCAAAGAGCACGCGGGCAAGGTGCCCGCCGATTGGGACGCGCTTCGCCGGCTTCCCGGTGTTGGCGAATACATTGCCTCCGCGGTTCTCTGCTTTGCCTTCGGCAAGGAGGCGACCCTGCTCGATACCAACACAACTCGAATTGCGAGGCGGATGATCGGAAACCCCAACGCGGGGCAGTGGGAAATTCGACTGGCACTTCAACGCCTGTCTCGACCTGGAGGCCCGAATCGGGAATGGAACTTCGGTCTGTTGGACCTCGGGGCGCTGGTCTGCACGTCGAGGCAACCACGTTGCCCCGAGTGTCCGATACGATTTCGATGCGCCACAAGACGCCGAAATCTCGTTGCCGCAGCTCACTTGGGCCAAGACTGGACGCCAGCCAAAACTGCAAGGAATGCTGGCTGAGCATCACATGAAGACAGTGACCGCGGCACCAAGGGCCTCGATTCTAATCTAGGCGCGCCCATCATGGCGCTCTTCAGGGACGCGCTGGGCCTCTCGCTGGAGCGGGTGCAGCTCATCCGCCGGACGGACGCGCAGGACACCAGCGCCACCTGCTGGGTGGTGGAGACGCCCCACCCCGTCCATTGACGCGCGTCGCCTTCTTCCCTATAGTCGGACATCCGCACCACACCACCCTATTGACACTCCACCCGCCCACGGCCCATAATGGCGACATGGCGTCGCGGTTACAGGCCAGGCGGACATGATGAACACCAGCATCACCCCCGTGCCCCTCACCTCCATCACGCAGCAGGGGCGTGTGGTGACGGGGCCGCTCACCCAGGCGGACTACGAGGAGATGAAGCGCCACACCCGCGATTGGCGCGACACGCTCCTCCTCATGCTGTTCCGCGCGACTGGCTTCCGGCCCGTGGAGGTGTCGCGCATCCTCTATTCTCACCTGGACCGCCAGGGGCCGGCTTACCTGGTGTGGATGCGGCGGGCCAAGAAGCGCAAGCGTGACCTGCCCTATGAGGCTATCTACCTCAACCCCCCGCTCGGCCAGGCGCTCTTCGCCTACGCGGTGGGCCAGCATGTGGAGCCGGACGGGAGGGTGTTCGCCATCTCCACCCGTCAGATGGAGCGCGTGGTCGGCGCCGCTGGGCTGGCCGCCTTGGGGCGGCATGTCATGCCGAAGGAGTTCCGGCGGCTCTACATCGTGACGGTGGCGGAGATTGCCGCGCAGGTCGTGGGGTACGCGCCCCAGCATATGGAGATTGCGCAGAAGATGGTGGGGCATGAGCGGGTCAACACCACGTGGGACTGGTACGTGATGCTCTCGACGGACCAGCGGCGCGCCATCCAGGAGAGGGTGCCGGTCTAGCTAGAGCCGTCGCCCTCGCAGCCCCCGCGCCCCGCCCTCACGCCTCGATAGCCTGTCGGCGGGAGACATTGCCCGCAGGGGCGCCCACAACATCAAGCCGCCGGTGCGTACACTCCACGCAGGAGCAGCCCGGAGGATGGCCGGGGCTGGAGTAGCCGCTGTCAGGATGGACCATCTGGGGGCTTGTCCGATGGGATTTGGTAGGCGCGGCGCCGCTCCGATATGCGGCGCGCGTCCTCAACGGCATCGCGCACTATGCCCTGCTCCGCCGTGGTGAAATTGGTCCAATGGTCCTCGAGCAAAGCCAGGAGGTCGGAGGGAACGCTCGGAGCCAGGACGCCCGCGGGTTGAAAGTACCATTCAATCGGCTTGCCGTATAGTTGCAGGAGGGCAAGGAACTTCTCGTAGGGCACTCCGCGCGCATCCTTCTCCCACCAGTGGACGCTCATCCACGAGACGCCCAGACGTTCTGCCGCCTTCTCCTGGGAGCCGATGCCCGCCTCTTGTCGGGCGAGCCGCAACCTCGCGCCCAGACCTGGAAATGCCACCCGTTTAGGCATGGCTGCCCCTCATTGGATTGGTAATAGTATGTCCTATCCCACTTGACAACGCCATTGATAGTATGGTAATATCCGCCCGTCAGCTTACCAAGCCATTGATAGTATGGTAATATCCGCCCGTCAGCTTACCAAATTGATAAGGTGTGGTTGCGGATGAACACGCAAGTCAAGCCCACATGGGCACAGCGGGTAGAGGAGATACTGGAAGCGCAGGGGCGCTTGCGCGTATGGCTGGCGCGCGAAATCGAGATGGACTTTAGCCAGCTCTCCCGCATGATGGCTGGCGACCCTCGCTACCATATTAAGCCCGAGTTCCGGGCCAAGGTGGCCCGGGCGCTCCGCGTCCCGGAGCGCCTCCTCTTCGGCGCCAACGGCCAGCACGAGGCGCAGCCGTGAATAAGACGGCATGGCGCTACCAGGCCAAATGGGACCACCCCATCTACTACTACATAGTGGACGGCGACAACAAAGCCATCTGCGAAATAGTCGCCAGCAATCCCAAAGAAGTCGCTCATCTCATTGCTGATGCGCTCAATCATCGCAGGGTCTGTGATTCAGAGACCAGAGAGGCGCAGACATGACGGCGCAGCAGGGTGGGGAGATGTGCCCTGCGTGCCGGGGCGCGGGCCGCGTGGTGAGCGAGTCTCTGCGGGCCAGGTCCCGCCGGGGCGGCAACATATCGTACTTCAAGAGCCTGGGACCATCGCGGGATGGCGCCACGGCCTTGAGCATGTCGGAGCGAGGGAGACGTGGCGGGAGGCCGCGCCCCGCCCGCCATATCGCAATCGCAGCGCAAAGCTAGGCCCGCCGTGGATGTGGTCCACGCCGGGCCTCAGGAGGGTAACATGCCTACCCCCGCTAATCAGGATACCCGCTCGGCGCCCAGCCTGTCCATCCCCTGTGTGGACGGCTCACCGGCGCACCACTGGAGCATCGAGACCAACGGGCGGCGCGATGGCCTGTTCCACGGCTGCTGCGCGCGCCCAGGGTGCGGCGCGACCCGCACGTGGCCCCGAGACCCGCAGGCGCTCAACCTCATGGGCACGATAGTCTATGAGCCGCTGGAGCAGGGCGGCTACCGCCTGGAGGGGACAGCATGACGACCACCATCGCGCCGCCCCAACCGCGTATCTTCCGGCGCTACACGGGAGACAGTCGTTGCCACAACCCGGGCGTTACAACAGCAGAGCGGTACGTCACGCTCTATCGCAGTGGGCGCCAGTGGAGCGCCACGCCGGACGCGCCCGGTAGCGCCCACATCGTGTGCGCAGGCTACCCTTACGGGTCGAACAGATGGGCGCTGCGGGCCATCGAGGGGCTGGACGGGGGGATGGCGCCCATCGTGGCCGAGGCGTGGGCGTACAGGTCTGGGGGCAGGCTCGCCCTGCTGGAGACGCTGCGCGTCGCGCTGGAGGCGCGGCTCCGCCGCTCCGTGACGCACCGCGGCTTTGAGAACACGATGCGGGGCGTAGGCCCCACAAGGGCGATGGGGTCAGCCTCCCACGAGTGGGACCGCATCCGCCTCACGCTCTACCCCTCGCCCGATGGGTGGGTGGTGGAGCCGGAGGGGGCGCGGGCCCGGCCCGTGCTGTTCCGCTGCATCGGCGCGGCGGACTGGAAGAGCCGTGCGTGGCGGGTGGATTTGGCGCAGGCGGTATCGGAGCCGCTCACGCTCACCATACGAGAGCGGCCGAAGCTGGCGGAGGCGCTGCGCCGCGCGCTATCCAGGCAGCTTGGGGGCGCCGATATGGTGGGCCTCACGCAGGACCGCATTGACCCGCAGCCCCGCGCACTGGACATGGAACTGTATGGCTATCCCGATGAGCGTGCGGACGCCCATCGTGGTGAGATAGCGGCCCCCGGCGCAACCCGGGGGCAGGCGAATGGCCGGTCCCGCCTCCCAGCCGAGCGGGGGTCATCTCCTGGGAATCGCTACGTCCCAGGATGCGATGCCGCGCCCCCAGGCTGCACGGGCTCAGCACTGGGGGATGGGGGAAACAAGGTGGGGCCCTCCTACGAACGGAGGGTGGGGAGACGCACCGCCAACTCCGGCGAGCAGTCCGCCGGCCAATCGCCGTCCTGAGAAGAGACCCTGGCAGGACTACTCAAGCTGGCAAGGAGGAGCGTATGAAGGTCTATCTGGCGGCCCCATGGAGCGAACGGCTGCATATGCAGGCGGTGGCGTGGATGCTCACCCGGGTGGGCTTTGAGGTGACGAGCCGCTGGCTCTCCTCCCATGTAGAGGCCCCGGAGGGCGCGTCCGTCGAGGACTATGAGCAGGAGTGGGCTATGAATGACGTGCTGGCCATCGAGGCGGCGGATGTGCTGTGCGTCACGACCATCGCGCCAGCCAACGGGGGAGGGCGGTACGTGGAGATGGGGATGGCGCTGCGCGCGGGGAAGCCCGTCATCGCGGTGGGGCCAGCCCGCAACGTGTTCTGCCGCCTGCCGGAGGTGGAGCTGGCGCCGACGTGGGAGCGGGCCATCGCGCGGCTGTGCGAGATGCGGGCCGACGCGATAGAGGCGAGCGCCAACCTGGACCGGAGCCTGACGGGAGGCGCTGGTGCCGCCCGCTAACAAATCGAGGGAGTAGAACATGGCAACGGACCGCGTCCTGCAGAAGCTGCTGCCGTTTCTCCGGGATGGGCGCATGGGAACCATTGTGATAGATGTGACCTAGCGTGTACACCGAGCGGCTGACCGCCCGCCAGATTGCCCAACACGCGCTGCGGCTCTATGACGTGGGGCTGGTCCCGCTGGCCTGCTGGGGCGGGGGCAAGACGCTGCCCGGGCGGGACCATCGCGCGCTGGCGGACGCGCCGCCGTCGCGGGACTCGGTGGGGGAGGCGGACTACTCTGGCGGGCTGGCCATCCTGTGCGGGACGCGGCACCCACAGGGCGGGTACGTCCTGGGGGTGGACATTGACCAGGGGCCGGAGCAGTTCATTGGCCGCCCGCACGGGTGGTTGCTACTGGAGGCGGGCACCCGCGCGGGCAAGTGGCATCTGTTCCTCCGCACGACTGACCGGCTGGACGGGGTGCTGAACCTCTACGACCGGTCTCACGCCACGGTGGGGCCTGATGGGAAGCGGCGCTACCCCCTGGTGGCGGAGTTGAAGGGGCGCGGCCACGCGGTGCGGTCCTATCCCACCCTGCCGCCGGAGAAGCCGCGCGGCTACACCGTGCTGGCGCTGAACACCGACGCCGCGAGCGCGCCCGCCACGCTGACGGCGCGCCAGGTGGCGGAGGGGATGGCGCACTACCTCTCGCCCATCGTGGGGGGGGTGGTGGAGGTGGGGCGGGCCTCCGTGGCCCGCGGCACACCAGGCCCCACGCCGGCGGGGCTGGCGCAGGCGCTGGAGGCGGAGCTGGACCGGCGGGGCATCACGCTCAAGCCCGCAGGGCGGGATGGGTGGATGCTGGGGCGCTGCCCGCTGCACGAGGACCGCAACCCGTCGTTCAGCGTGTCGTGGGAGGTGGGCGCGTGGCACTGCTTCGCGGGCTGCGGCTCCGGCGGGCTGCGCTCGCTGGCGCGCCGGCTGGGGGTGGAGGTGAGGGCGGTCCGCTGGCGCAGAGGGCACCCCATATTGCCGGACGACCCTGTGCCGGCGAAGGTATAGCGATGCAGCTACGCAAGGTGGGCTTTGGCTCCAATGGGCACGGAGACCTCCGGGGGACGCTCATCGCCTACTCGGACAACGGCGAGCCGCTGGGGGTGGAGCACACGGGCAACTACAGCCGCGAGGGGGGCAAGGCGCTGCTGCGGAAACTGGCGGCGGTGGGGATAGATGACGAGGTGGCGCGGGTCGCTATACAGCGGAAGCTGATTGAGATACGCAGCGGCGTGGACGAGGCGCTGTCGGCTGGCGCGCCTCGGCGGGAGCGGGAGCTGCCGAGCGTCATGGTATCGAACCGCCCCATGAGGGAGATTGCGGACGAGTCGTGGGAGCTGCTGTACGACAGCGAGGGGGCGACGCGGTTCTTCCGGTTTGGTGACACGCTCTCGCTGGTGGACACGGGGGTCAAGCCGCTGAAGCCGCGGTCGGTGAACGTGCCGGCGCTGCGCCACTACCTGGACAGGCTGGCCGACTATCAGGCGATAGGCAAGGAGGAGCAGATGTACGCCGCCCGTCCGCCCAAAGACATACTGGAGTCCATGCTGGCGGTGGTGCCGCCCAGGTTGCCACCGCTCATGGGGGTGGTGCACGCGCCGTTCGTCTCGCCCCAGGGGGAGGTGGTGACGCAGGAGGGGTATCACAACGAGACAGGGCTGTACCTCTCGCTGGGCGGGCTCACGCTACCCCCCGTGCCGTTGCGGCCCACGGGCGGGGACGTTGAGGCGGCGCGGGACCTGCTGCTGGACGAGCTGCTGGGCGACTTTCCCTTCCAGAGCGACGCGGACAAGGCGCACGCGCTGGCCGCCATCCTGACGCCGCTGGCCAGGCCGCTGATTGAGGGGCCGACGCCGCTGTTCTGCATCGAGGCGCCGCTGGCCGGGACGGGGAAGTCGCTCCTGGCGGACGTGGTGGCGCACATTGCGACGGGCTCGCCGGCGCACCCCATGGTGGAGGGGGGGGACGACGCGGAGTGGCGGAAGCGCATCACGAGCGTCCTGATGGACACGCCCACGGTGGTGCTGATAGACAACCTGCGGCGCCGGCTGGACTCGTCCGCGCTGTCGGCGGTGGTGACGGCTCGCTACTGGCAGGACCGGCCCATGGGGGTGTCGCGCAACGTGACGCTGCCCGTGCGGTGCACATGGCTCCTGACGGGGAACAACCCCATCTTCTCGATTGAGATAGCGCGGCGCATTCTGCGGGTGCGGATAAACGCCAACGTGGAGAGGCCGTCGGAGCGGCGGGACTTCCGGCATCACCCGCTGGTCCCGTGGGTGTTGCGGGAGCGGCCCCGGCTGCTGTGGGCGGCGCTGACACTCGTGAGGGCGTGGCACACCGCCGGGAGGCCCCAGGCGGAGGAGGCGATGGGGTCATACGAGGACTGGGTGAGGGTCATCGGGGGCATTCTGCGGGTGGCGGGGGTGGAGGGGCTGCTCCAGAACCGGGAGGAGGTGTATCGGGAGGCGGAGACGGAGGGGGAGCCGTGGCGGGCGCTGTTGCAGCAGTGGTGGCTGGTCTATGGAGGGGCGCGCATATCGGCGGAGCAGGTATTGGCCATGGCCACCGAGCACAAGCTGCTGACGGACCTGCGGTCTGGCCGTACCGAGTTTGGGGCCAGGACGGCGCTGGGGATGGCGCTTTCGGGGATGCGGGATCGCGTGGTGGGGGACGTGTGCGTGCGGGCGGCGGGGACTCAGGGGGGAGTGGGGTCGCTCATGTGGCGGCTGGAGAAGGTGGGGGAGGCGAAGGCGCAGGAGGCCGCGCCCACGCAGGGGTCTCTCGCGCCGGGGGAGGGGGAGGCCCCGTGGGAGGAGCCGGAAGGGGACAAAACGGCATGATGCGTTCTCATGGAAATGGGCGGTTGAATTGGGAAAAGGCTCCACAGGGTCAACAGCCTCCTATAGCTACGCTATCTGTGACCCTGTGGACCCTGTGGAGCCTTTGCTTAATCTACGCGCTTATTTAGGAAACTTTCATCAGGGCATGAGGAGGGACCATGACGAAGAAGCCGCTGGACCTGGAGGCCATCGAGCAGCGGGCGCAGAAGGCCACACCCCCACCATGGCGGCGCTTCGCCGCTACAAGACGGGCGGGCTTCCGCTGGGGTGAGAATGAGATAGCGGCTGACGATGTTTGCGTGGCTCAGTTCATCGCCCACGCCCGTAAAGATGTGCTCGCCCTCATAGCCGAGGTGGAGCGGCTGCGGAGCCTCGTGGCGACGGTGGGCGTGAGCGAGGCGGCTATCCAGGCGGGGGTGGTGACGCTCATGCGGGACACGTGCATGGCGGTCCTCCAGGCCCACCGGGAGAGTAAGGGCCTGGACATCCTGGATGAGCGGATACGGGCCGAGGAGGACAACCTGGCGCGCATCGCCGCCCTGCTGGAGTCGTCGTGATGGTCACGCAGACGCGGCCCCTGACGCTCGCGGCGGAGGCGCTAGCGGCAAGGCTGGTGGCGGGGCAGAAGTGGCTGACGGAGGCGGCCCGCACACTGGACTCGCAGCCGCACGAGTACGGCGATGCGCCGGCGCTTCGCTGACGCGCTGGACTGGTGGTGGCAGGCCGAGGAGAGGCTGCGGACATATGGGTTCAGCGGCTGCATCCACGGGACAGGCCGGTCGTGTCCGCTGGATGCGGAAGTGTGGTGCTTATCCTGCCTGGAGCGATCGCGCCGGCAGGAGAGGGCAGTCCAGGGGAGGCTGGCGGCATGAGGGGGGTGAAGGCCGTGACGCAGGCAGCAGAAGAGGGTGACGTGGTGACGTATGATGCTCGCCTCTGGCCCCGGTATAGCGAGGAGCTACGGGCGGAGCGCAGGGCCGTGATGTCATCGCAGCTACGCAGGCTGAACAGCGCGGTGGCGCAGGAGTTGGGATGCGACCGGAAGGCGCTGTCGTTCGCTATCTCGTCCGTGCGCATCCCCCAAGATAGCAATGATGGGGATGAGAAGGGCGAGGGCTACCTGGGCCTATGTGTGCAGGACGACGCGGGGGACTACAACTGCGTGTTCCTCTGGTTGACACGTGGCTGGTCCGTGACGGCGGTGCATGAGATTGTCCACGCCTACGTCACGGACCTGACGGAGGACGGGGTGAGGCTCATCATGGTGGCGCTGCTCCGCCGCTTGATGGCGCGGCAGGACCTTGCCGACCTGCGTGTGATGTTGGAAATGACTCTTGCTGGCAGATGGTAACGGTCAACGGGAGAGCCACGCTGCGCTACTGGGCGGCGCAGCGGCGGGGGTTCCGCGCCTGGCCGGGCGGGACCTATTACCATGTCGAGGAGGCGTGCCCGCTGGCGGCGTTCCGCGTGGACATCGGGGAGAGCCAGGGGGGGTGCCCCGCCGTGACGATCTATGAGGTGAAGCGGCGCCGTCTGGCCCCATGCCCCATGTGTGCGGAGAGGGAGGCGAGCCGTGGGTAAGGCCACAGGCATCGAATGGGCTGACGCCACCTGGAACCCCTGGCAGGGTTGCACCCGGGTCTCCGAGGGGTGCGCCAACTGCTATATGTACCGTGAGCTGGTCCACTGGGGCAAAGACCCATCCGAGGTTCGCCGTTCCAGTGACACTACCTTCTACGCGCCCCTAGCTTGGAAGGGTCCGAAGCGCATCTTCGTCTGCTCCTGGTCAGACTTCTTTCATCCGCACGCTGCGCCCTGGCGCGAGGATGCGTGGAATATCATGCTGGAGGCCCGCCAGCACACCTACATAATTCTCACGAAGCGCCCCCAGGCTATGCTCCACTGGTGGGCCAAGGCCAAGGTCTATGATGATGGCCCGCTTCCCCATATCTGGGCTGGCGTGAGCGTGGAAAACCAGGGCAACGCCTGGCGATTGGACTACCTGGCCCAGGCGCCCGCCGCCGTGCGGTTCGTGTCGGCGGAGCCGCTCCTGGGGCCGCTGGACTTGCGGAAATGGCTGTGGCCGCATCATCAAGGCTACCCTATAGGGCATCTGTGCTCTCGCTGCGTCTCTGCGCCTCGTGTACTCAACTGGGTCATCGCTGGCGGCGAGAGCGGCCCACAAGCAAGGCCCATGCACCCTGACTGGCCCCGGAGTTTGCGGGACCAGTGCGAGGAGGCAGGCGTGCCCTTCTTTTTCAAGCAGTGGGGAGAGTGGGCGCCACGCGCTGTCATCGTCGCCTCGCATCCCGATTATGACCCAGAGGGCGAGGTAGAGATGGGGCGGGTCGGCAAGAAGGCGGCGGGGGCGCTGCTGGACGGCGTGGAGTACCGGGCGCTGCCGCTGCCAATGGAAGCGCAGGCGTGAAGACGCTGACTCTCACGCAGCCGTGGGCCACACTGATGGCGATTGGGGCCAAGCGGATTGAGACGCGGTCCTGGCACACGGCCTATCGGGGGCCGCTGTCCATCCACGCGGCCAAGGGGTTCCCGCGCAACGCCATCGAGTTGTGCCGGGAGGAACCCTACGTGAGCGCCCTGGTCGCGGCGGGCGTCAGGACACCGGACGCCCTGCCGCGCGGGGCCATCATCGCCGTGGTTGACCTGGTGGACTGCCTGGAGATTAGCCATGGGTTTCAGATGCCGCCGGAGCCAGAACGGAGCTTTGGTGACTTCTCCCGGGGCCGGTGCGCATGGGTGATGTCGAACGTTGTGTGGAAGCTCTTGACACCACTGCCGTGCAAGGGCCGACTGGGCTTATGGGAGGGACCGGCAATAAAGTGGTCAATGGTTGAGGCGGTCTGATGGGGGCCATTTGCCAGGGGCCAACGTGGAAACCCCGCCGGTCCCCCACGGAGCAGGGGACGTGCGGCGCGTGCGGCAAGCCGCTGATGGGGCGCAATCTGTGGTTCTGCCCCACGCCGTATGGCAAGGCGGACTCACCAGGGGAGAGTTGCCGCGCCACCTACGCGGTCAACCACTTCTGGGGGGAGGCGCGAGCGGCGGCGCTGCGCCGCGCCGCCGGACGGTGTGCGTGCTGCGGTACTGTCTGTTCATCCAAGCGGGATGGGTATGGCCGCACACGCTACCAGGGCATGGAGGTCAACCATATCATTCCCCGAAACGGGAGGGGCTATGGCTCAGGCTGCCACAATCACCAGGAGAACCTGGAGGCGCTGTGCCACGCCTGCCACCTGGCCGTGACGGCGGCGCAGCGGGGCTACCATCAGGAGCCGATGTGGCGCCGTGGCCTGGGCTGGAGAAGGCGCTGGCGGGAGGTGGGGGTGAGTGACGCAGTGGGGACGCCGAGCGCCGGGCCGGGTGGGCAGGTCCAGTGGGACTATGACGCCCAGGCGCGCCAGTGGCGCGTGACGCTCACGGTAGCACAGCCCAGCGGCGCGCCCATGGCGCACAGGGTGGATGTGCCGTGCACCGACCCCAACAGGACGCGGGCGGCGCCGATGCTCAACGCGGCGACGGCGCTGTTGAAGAGCATCGTCCTGGGCCAACCTATCGAGACCCCCCCGCCGCCGCCCCCAGGCGAGGTGCGGGAGTACCGGTATCCATCATCCGATGCCACGACGCTGGAGACGGTGCGCCTGTGGCTGGGGTGCTGCGATGTGTGCAGGCGCTTCGCGGACGCGCTGGAGCGGGCGCCCGCATCGGCGGATGTCCAGGTGCAGAAGTGGAAGGCGGTGTGTCACTTCCAGGCGGTCCGGCACCCGGACTCTCCGATGGCCCAACATCATCAACTGGGCATCATTGGAGCAGCGTACCGCGAGTGGGCGCTGGTCGCGTTGCTCAGGCGGGCGGGCTGGCCCAATGAGGCGCTGCGGCAGGTGGCGCTGGCGCTGGTTGAGGTGAGCCCGGCGGAACCATAGGGGAGTGCCTGTCGCTCCCCGAGCTCAGTCTATGCCCAGTAGGTGTTCGCAGCGTGCCCTCATGACGCGGGCGAGCAGCTCGGCGTCGAGGACGGCGTCCACGGGGTCGCGCTCCAGCAGGGCGCGGAGCGCGTCCTTCAGCCAGTAGGTGACGGAGGGGTCGGCTAGAAGTTCCGCGACGGTTGGAGTTGCCGGGCCAACATGCTCCATAGCGCCCTCTCCCTGGTGGGCAGCACTCCCAGGATGTAGTTCCAGCCACGCGGCGTCGGCGTGGGCGTTCCGCCGCCCTCCGTCCACTCCAGGTGGATGGCAGGCGGGGCGTAGCTGGCATGGTCCCATGATGCCGCGCGTCTGTAAGCGCCAACACTTGACTCCCCGTCCTTGTCCTCCCAGAATATTTTGAGCGCATCACCCGTCCCGCCATTGTCAGTCACGACAGTCTGGATAGGTGTAACAATGGAGGGACTCTGATAGGAGGTGCCTGCTGTCCATGCAGCAACACTATCCCAAGGCACTGCGGCAGTACGAGTACGCCCTATGTGGTCTGCATAGGACGTGTTCTGGCTTGGGTTGCTAGCATTCTCGGCGCAAAGGTCAGAGTTCACAGTTGCGCTAGAAAGGGTTGTGCCTGCAATCAGCGTCAGATAGGCTACGTCCACAGTGGCCCCTGCGGGGATGTTGACTCCCAGGAAGCGCATGGAGCCTCCCATGCTGTAAAAGCTGGCGCTGAAATTACCAGTATAGATAGTTGTATCAGTCTTTTGCCAAGACGTAGTCGGTAGCCTCCATACATAATCATCATCTGCCTGCGCCGCCACGGACAAGTCCAGCGTCGGGTCAATGACAACGGGGTAGGTGGCGCTATCCAGCCACGCCTTAGGGGTTTGCACCGAGACGTAGAGGCTGTTGCCCTGCTTCTTCAGCGTCGTGAGGAGGCCAATGCCATCGCCATTGGTGTCAGTGGCCACTGGCGTGGTCCAGGCGTAAACCGTCACGCCACTCGCGTTCTTGAACTCGACGATGGACGCGGTAGTAACCTTGTCCCTGGCGTTCCAGGCCGCGCCGTTCACCCAGAGAGTGAGGGTGTTGGAATAGTCCAGGACGAAGGAAAGTTGGAGTGCGGGATTACCCCCGTTCACAATGAATGCCGCGGGCGCGGGTAGGTTCGCAGTTACCAGTGTCAACTCCTTGACCAGACGGGTGTTCCGCAGCGTCCAGGAGAAGTCGCGCCCTACACCGTAGGCATTCAGCCATGTAGCCTTCTTATCCAACAGGGACAGGGGAGCCGACGCCTGGGGCATGGAGATTTGCTGTAGCTGGTCATTGTCATTCGTCCACTCCAGCGCCATTGGCTGTAGGTGGACGAATTGACCGTTGACGCTCCATTCGATGACCTGTCCAGCGGTTAGGCTGGACTTGACCTTGACATCGTACTCCGCGCCGGTGGACTGGTAGGACCAGGGGGCCGCAGCGGGAGTCCACCCCGGCGTTATTTCAGTCCATTCGTTGACGCCCTTCCAGGGGGCCTGGTAGTTCTGCGGTCCGATGGTAGAGTCGAGAATGGTGCGCCGCTCGCTCGCAACCTCATAGACGCGGCTCGTAGCAGTCCACTTGGCCTTGTTGGCGACGGGCGCGGCCTCAGCCTGCCCAAAGCGGAGCGCCAGGAGCGGCCCCAGGAATAGCGCCAGCAGCGCTATGCCAAGAGCAATGCCCAGGCGAGTACGGGAGGGGAGTTTCACGGCTGCGCCATGATGATGTTGAGCATCGTGAGCAGGTCCCCCATGTCCACATCGCTGTCCGCGTCGGCGTCTGCTCCAGGGGAGCAAGTATAGACTCCCATGATGCACCACTCGACGTAGATGGGGTCACCCATGTCCACCACCGTGTTACCGTTGGCGTCGCCACGGAGCACGTCGTCCGCGTGAGCCACGGTCACCGGGACTAGCGACGGCGCATTCCCCGACACCATCTGGGGCGCCAGGAGCATTGCCAACACCATCAGTCCCGCGAGAAGCCATGATAAGTTCTTAGGCATCTCGTCTCCTCTCTTATCCAGCCGCCATGTGGTCTCGGTCTGCCTCCAGCGCGAGCCAAAGCTGTAGGCAGTCCAGGTTACAGACAGTAGCAAAACGCTTAGTGCTGCCGCTTTGCGTATCTCTGCGCGTGAGGGTGAATTGGAATGCCCAGGTCCCCGCGAGGTGGGCCTTCCCACACCCATCGCAGATCCAAGCCTTCGCCCACATTGGATACTCTTTGCTAGGCGCGACCACCATGTGCTCCTCCTATGGTTTGACTACCACTACGCATACCAGGTCCGCCGCTGTATCACCAGAGTCAACGGCGTCTATGTCCATCGTGAGATAGTGGTCCGCTGCCACGGCAGTGACATCGGGCGCTCCGGAGGCATCGTAGTACGCGGCAGCGGCAATGGACGGGCGGTTCCCCTGCGTCGTGAATATCGTGGCGCCGTCGTAATTGATGTCCACCGTCACGGCGCTGGTTGTGGGAGCGGTTGTGACCGAGCAATAGACGCTCTGAATCGTGGTGGTCCAGGGAGCATAAATGCGCCCACCGCCAACACTCGTGCCAGTGCTGATGTTGCCAGGCTGGACGAAGACGACACCGCTCGAGCTGGGTGTTGGCGTTGGGTAAATAGTGGGAGTCGGATAGATAGTCGGAGTGGGATAAACGGTAGGTGTTGGATACACCGTTGGTGTGGGCTGTGGCGTGGCGGTCGGGACGGTGCAGTTGGTGGCGCCCAACCCAGCGTTATCCACGCACACAATCCCATCGCCCTCAAATCGGAGGTTGCGCCGTTGAGTGAATGGGATAGGCGTGGCCTCTGGGCCGAGAATCGTGTCATACGCCAGGTAGGGCGTTGGCGTAGGATAGATGGTGGGCGTCGGCTGGGGCGTGGCGGTCGGGACGGTGCAGTTGGTGGCGCCCAACCCAGCGTTATCCACGCACACAATCCCATCGCCCTCAAATCGGAGGTTGCGCCGTTGAGTGAAGGGGATAGGCGTGGCCTCTGGGCCGAGAATCGTGTCATACGCCAGGTAGGGCGTTGGCGTAGGATAAACGGTGGGCGTCGGCTGGGGGGTAGCAGTAGGATAGCACTGTGCCCCGGTCGTACAGATGGTGCCAGTCTCATCTGGGAATGTGAGCGTTTGGCCCGTCACCACCGATGGAACCGCGAGTATCAGGGTGCCGCTCGTGCCGCCGTGAAAGGTGAGAGTTGTTCCAGAGCCGGTGGCGCTGAAACAATCCCCGGTGGCGCAGTCGCCCACGTTGTCAATGTCACCGCTGCCGACACCGCCCGCATCGGCTTCCCACTTGATGAGGCCAGCGGCGTCATCCCACTTGGGCACCTGCCCATCCGTAGGCGTGTCGGCTGTATCCACTGGGTCACACAGTAGCCCCGTGAGATAGTCGCCCGCGCCGCACTCATGGTTGGCGGAGTGCTCCGGCAGGGTGCCGCCGGAGTTCTGCAACATCACGATGGCGATGAGGAGGATGATGCCCAGGGCTATCCAGCCGGTGTTACGCATTGTCGTGTGCCCTCATCCTCGCCTTCCCCCAGGAGCGGGGGAAGGGATAGGGAAATCTCATGGGCGCCTCCTTGAGCGGAACAGGTTGGGGCGCTTGGCGCGGTCGCGGAGCGTGCGGTCCCTGAGGGTGATGTCGCGGAGGCGGCGATACTCCAGCCTATCGGGGTAGATGTGCAGCTCCTCAAAGCCCATGCGGAGCGTCTGGCGCCGAGGGGGCGTGGCGTCCATCACGATGACCTTGAATCCGTCGTAGGACGAGCGGGTCCACGCGCCGGCGCGCTGGCGCTGCCAACTGCGGCCAGTGTCCAGGTCCTGGTAGTAATCGAAGAAGCCCTGGGGCCAGGTGACCACGCGGGGGTAGCGGCCCGGGGGGAGCGTATCGCCGCCGGGGAGGTGGTAGGGCCGGCCCGTGCCGCCGCGCGGCTCGCCGGGGCGGTCGGGGAAGCGCGGGCGGACGGGCCTGGGCGTGGGGGTGCGGGTGCCCGTGGCCTGCTGCTTGACCTGCGGTTGTGTGGCCTCAGCCGGACGGACGCCGGGCTTGACGCCGGTGAGCGTGCCCGTCTGGACATCAGGCCGCGTGGCCAGGTCGGGCGCCGTTGCGCTGCGCGCGCCGGTGGCCGGGCCTGGGAAGGGGGGCGCGAGGGTAGTGCGGCGCGTCTCCGTGCGGGGCATCTCCACCACGCGGCGCTGGGGCTGGGGCGCGGGCCGCGCCACGCCGGGGGCCTGGACGGGCGAGGGCGCGCGGGAGGGCGCAGGCGCGGCGGGCGGCGCGCCTACAGGTGTGGGCAGGTCGGACGGCTGGATGATGGGCTGGCCCTGCGTGGCGGGCTGCGCCTCAGAGGGCAGGCCCATGGTGTGGGTGTAGAGCGTTGCCGCGTCCACCTGCTCCACCTTGCCCTGGGGCAGGACGCCGCTGGCCTGCAACTCCCGGACGCGCTCCGGCGTGAGGTTGGGCCAGACGGTCAACTGGCCCTCCGGCGACCGTATGATGAGGGCAACGGGGCGGTCCGCAGGGGCGGGCTGGCCCGCCTTTAGCTGGCGGTACGCCTGGCGGTTGGCCTCCTGCTGAGCCTCCCACTGGACGCGCGTTTCGCGCGCCAGGGTGGCAATGCGCCCCTGACGCTCCGGCGGGAGCTCGTTGAACGGCTTGAAGCTATCGGGCTTGGGCGAGGTGGAGGGCCTGGAGGTGAAGCCCGCCTGGTCCAGCCGGTCCATCACGTTCTCCTTGAGCGTGGGGAAGCGCGAGGGCGGCCCCTCCTGGATGCGCGGCTGAAGGGCGGCGTTGGCCCGCTCGGTGGCGATGTTGAGGTCGCGCACGGCCTGCTGGTAGTTGACCTGGTAGCGCGCCTTCATAGGGGGCGTGCCGGCGTGCTCGTAATTGCGCAGCGCGGCCTCCAGGTCGGCGTAGGCGCGGGACACGTCCACGCTGGTGGGCTGGATGCCCCTGAGTCCCGACTGGCGTTCGATTTGCTTGAGCATCCGGGGGGTGAGGTCGGCGCGGGACCGCATCGCCTCAATGAGCTGGCGGTCCGCCGCGATGGACTCAGCGCGGGCCGTCTGGAGACGCGCGGCGGCTTCACCTGTTGGCAAGTCCTCTACACGGATGGACTCCAGGGCGCGGAACTGCTTTGCCGCCTTGCCTGACTGCTCGGCCAGGTAGGTGACGCGCTCCAGGGGGACGCGGCGCTCCACACCCGTGATGGGGTGCCACCAGGCTTCGGTGCGGGCGGCGGCGGCGGGCGGCAGGCCCTTCGTGGCGACCTTGCTGATAGCCCACGGGGCCACGACGGTGGCGGCGTCTATGCTGAGACGGACGGCCAGCTCGCCACTGGGCATGTTGCGGCCATCGTCACGGTACGCCTGAATGCGCAGGGCGGTGCTCACCACGGGGGTGATGTCGGCCAGGGGGAGGTTGCTCTCAATGAGGCCCTCCGGCGGGGGCGACTGGCGGACGGCTATCTGCACCGCCTCGGCGTAGGACATGTTGTAGTCGGACTGGATGCGGATGGCATTGACCTCTATGCGGGAGGCGTAGCGGTTCCAGGCGTTAGTGTCCAGGGTGACGCCGCGAGACGGGTGGACCAGCGCGTCGGCGTAGTTGCGGATGCGCTGGATGAGCGAGGGGGAGGGCGATGGGGATATGAAGGTAGCGCCTGGACCAGCGCGCGCCTCAAGCTGCGCCTGGGCGTTCTCCGGGTCAGTGCGCTGGATGGGCGAGGGGCCGCCGCTGGGGCCCTTCGATGTGAGGGCGTTGGCGCGGGCGCCTGCTCGCAGGTCCGTGACGATGGGTTGGGTTTCCTGGGACATCTGTCGCTCACTTGGCTGGTGCAGAAGGGCGGCGCGGGCTTCCGGCGTGAGGATGGGCTTGGATTCCCCGCCTGCGCGGGGAATGACAGTGGAGGGGGAGCGTATGCGCCCCGCCTGGAGCGCCTGCGCCTCAGCCACCTCCTGGGCGTAGGCTTTGGGTATCCATTGGCCCGCCTCCTCCACGTGGGTGGCGCGCACCTGGCGCTGGGCCTCCTGGGGCAGGTCCTGGTACATCTGGCCAGGGATGGCTGTGGCGCGGGAGGCACGGAGCCAGTCGGCGAGGTCACGCTCGTAGTCGGCCCGGGCCTGTGTTTCCCGCTCCTCGGCCTCCCGTGAGCGGATGCGGCCCGCCTGAAGCGCCTCCGCCTCCGCCAGGTCCTGGGCGTAGGACTTGGGGAGCCACTGGCCGTCTTGCTCCACGTGGGTGGAGCGCACGCTCTCCTTGACGCCGGCGGGCAGGGAGGCGAAGGCGCCGGCGGGGATGAGCTTATCGCGGGAGTCGCGGGCCCACGCCTGGAGGGTGCGGTCGTACTCGCGGTCTGCGGCGTCGCGCTCCTGCCGCTCCATCTCGGCGCCCTCGCGCTTGGCGATGGCGCCCTGCTCCGCCTCCGCACGGAGCGCGACCGTGGGGACCCACTCGCCCCCGTCGAGCGTGTGGGTGGCGCGGACCTGCCGCTGCACGTCCGGGGGCAGCGCGGAGAACATCTCCCCCGGGACCGTCTGGGACTCGGCCTGCTCCACCCACTGCTGGACCGCGCGGGAGCGGCCCTCGTCCAGTGCGGCGCGGCCCCGCTGCGTCACCGCCTTGACCTCATCGTCCGAGAGGGTGCGGAGCCACGCCTTCGGCTCCCATACGCCATCGGGCGTGAGGATGTGGCTATCGGCCACCTCCGATTGGGTCTGCTTGGGCAGCGCCTCCACCACATCGCGCGGGATGCGCTTGTCAATGGCGCTCTCGACCCACTGGGCCAAGCGCTCCTGGCGTGCGCTCTCCAGTCCCTTACGGCCCTTGGACACCACCAGGGCTGCGTCGTCTGAGGAGAGCGTTGTGAGCCACGACTTGGGTTCCCACACGCCGTCCGCCGTGGGGATGTGGGTCTGCTTGATATGCCCCTGGACCTCTGGGGGAAGCGAGTCGTAGGCATCGCCCCCCACGGTCTTATCCTGGGCAGAGCGCACGAATGTATCGAGGGACTGCTGGCGGCGGGCCGACTGGTCGCGGTCGAAGGCGTCGCCGGCGGCGGCGCCCTCGCGGAGGTAGCGGGCGCGCCACTCGTCCGGCAGGGAGGTGTAGTCGCCCCACGTGAGGGCGAGGCCATCGGACAGGAGGACCTGGCCTTGGCGGATGTCCTGCTGGAGCTCCGGGGGCAGGCGGTCGAAGTCGCGCTCGCTGAAGGAGTGGCGTCCGCCGTGGGAGTCTATGACGGTGAGGTTGTCCCGCGTGGGCGGGGTTGAGGGGGACGCGATGGGCGCGCGCGCAGCGTCCCGCTCCCAGGCGGCCTTCGCCTGGGCCTGCGATGGTTCTGCGGGCCTCGCTGGCGCGGAGGCGCTGGCGCCAGAGGGCGCTGCGGTTTCTGGCGTGGCCCCTGGTGCCGTGCTGCCCCTTGGAGGCCCCCCAGAACGCGAAATCGCCCTAGCTGTTTCTTGGGGCAAGATACGGCCCGTATCTGGGCCGCCTTCAGGAGTGGGGGGGCGCGCGGCCTCGCGGAGCGCCATCTGGCGGGCGGCGCGGCGTTGGCGCACGCGCTCCTCCGCCTCGGCCACGAGGTTACGACGGGGGGGGGTGGTCATGGCGCCCAACTGGCGAGTCGTCTCTGCATGTGCATACGCTCCTCCTTATGGCGAGCTTCGTGGAGGCCAGAAGGCCAGATGGGCTTACCTCCCATCGGGTCACTTCAAAGCACGGAGCCGCAGCGCCCTCCTCATGCGGTAGGCCACAGCCACCACAGGTCCAGGCGGGCATTCGCGCCGGATTGGCTGGTGTATGGGAGAATGGTATGGAGCGTCCTGTGCGCGTCATGTGCTACCCTCCCACTCGCTGCTTGATGGCGTCGAACAGGATTGGGCCAAAGAACAGCAGTACCAGGCACACCCGTATGAGGTTGCCGTAGGCGCCGTCCCAGATGGAGGACATCAGCAAGCCCGCCTGGAAGAACATCGCAATCCACCCGAAGGTGGCGCTAATCCACTTGAACGGCCCCCAGCCGGTGATGCCCGTGGGGCTGGTTATCTGCTCGGACTGCTCCAGGTTGCCCGCAATCTCCTGGTCGTCAGTAGAGATGATGTTAACGCCCTCGGCGATGCCTCCCACCAGGGCCAGCGCGAGCCACAGCGCGAGGAGGGTGATGTAGTATTTCTGCACTAGCCACCTCCCAGCAGGCGCTCGCGGGCCAGGCCGATGAATCCAATACCCGTGATGAGCGCCGTGGCCACCCAGAACCACATCTGTGGCGCCCAACCGATGAGCCATGCGCCAAACAGTACCAGCCAGATTGCGCCTACCACTACACCCACTTCCCCCTTGCGGGTGATAACCAGCACCGCCATGGCTATGCACGCGATGGCCGTCAGGAGCATCCCCATGGCCGCGCCGCCCGTGCCCAGGAGTTGCGATCCCAGCCCCCCTGCCGCCTGCCCCACGTTGGTGGCCGCGGCGGCGGACGCCACCTCGTTGGCCATGACGGCCGTCTTGGTGGCCAAGTCCAAGGTGAGCGGGTTGAAGGAGGAGCGCAAGAATGACGTGGGAATCACGGACGTGATATTGCCCCAGGCGGCCAGCGCCACCGTGCGACCCGCGTCCGTTATACCGGTCGCGTCCACGTAATCACCCGTACCCACGGCCGGGTCGCTGGACTCCAGATAGCGCAACTGCTGGCGCAGGTCCGTGGTGAGCTGCGTCTGCGTAGCCGACAGGCTGCCAGTGGCGCGCCACGTGGGCGTCTGCGTCTTCACAGAGGGCGCCGCCCAGAGCGTGGGCGACCCCATGAGCCGCGCCAAGTTGCTCGCGTTGCCCCAACGGACGCCGCCCGTGTAGGGATAGTGCACAAAGATGAAACCGATGGGGGGAGGGTCATCAAACACCACCTCGTTGGGGCCCGCGTTGTATGTGTAGGCCGTGGTGGGTATGTCGCCTACTATGTAGACGGTGAAGCCGGTGTCGTCGGTGTAGAACGGCGTGCGCGTCAACGCAAACGTGTCCTCAACCCCATCCCCAACGAATATGTCAAACTCGGTAGAGTTGGCCACGTAGAGGCCCACCAGGGCGTAGCCGGTGTCCTGTACGGTGCGCTGCGTAACCACCACGGCAGATTGGTTCACAAGCTGGTAGAGCGCGTCTGTGCCGGCGTAGGCGTCCCATCCCGCCTTGTACGTGATAGTGAAATCGTGGGCGCCTGCGCCGAGGCCCGTGCCCAGACACGTCACCTGCTGCTGGTCGGCGCCAAGCGTGCAGAAGGAGGTGATGGTGGTGGGGCCTGCGTCTTCCACGACGGACATCGAGGTGGTGTCCGTGTAGGTGTGGCGGTTGGTCAGGCGGCAGCAGTCCACCACATCGCCACTGCCGTCCACCGTGATGGAGCTGAACGTATCGGTGGCGGTCTGGCTGGCCGGCAGGAGGCGGTAGCGAGTCAGCACCAGCAGGTCGTGGGACTCCAGCAGGTGGCGGAAGGCCAGCGTCTGGTCTATCTGCACCCCGATGGGCGCGGCGGCGCTCACCAGCCCGGCCAGCAGGGCGGCTGCGACGGCCAGCAGGAGAGCGATGCGCTTCATCACGTCGCCATCCGTTTCAACTGGGGCACGCCGACGCAGAGCGCCAGGAAGCCCACCCCAACTATCCACCACGGCTGTACCCCCACGGCGAACCCCATGGCCCACATGCCCGTGGGGCCCAGGCCGAACAGGAAGGAGTTGCCGCCGCTCATCCGGTAGAGCATCCACCCGATGAGCGCGCCCGGGATGGCCAGCAGGAACCACCAGTAGGCCGTCGTGGTCACACCCAGAGTGCCAGCGGGCGCCTCGAATATGGAGCGGAAGACGAACTGCTTGGCCGCCACGGTCGCCTGGGGGGGGATGGTCACATCGCCTATCACGTCCCGGATGGTCTCGCCAACGGTCGTATCGTCCGGCAGCACCTTCAATTCCACCGCCTGTACCCATCGCGTGATGGCAGACATATCGCGGGTGAGCGAGTATGTCCCGTCCTGGTCCGTGCCCGCCGATACGTCCTCCACCGTGCCGGTGTAGGTCCAGGAGTTGCCCGCATCGCCCACCTGCGTCTCCGCCAGGTCCTGCGGCTCAAAGTCCAGGTCAAGCACATAGGTGGGCGTCACAACGCTACCAGTGCCAACCTTGACATCATCAATCAGCCCCTTGAAGCCTGCCGCCCCTCCAAAGCCGATGGAGATGCTGGCGCTGTTGGTGGTGAGTGTCTGGGCCGAGTTCTCCGTATCCTGTAGCACGTCATCCAGGTAGAGTTTGAGTTCTGGGTTAGCATAAGTGCATTTGATCCTCGTCTCTTCATCCAAGAGGAGCGTGGCCGTAGCAATGAGCGTTATTGGATACAGCCGACAGGAGAGTATGCCAGTGTTGCTCACATAGAGTTCCCATTGGTTGGCCTTCTGCACGATGTAGTTGTTACTGCCGATGGAGGCGTCCCATGTGACCGTTGCCTCTAGGGTCAGGTTGTCAGTAATCGCAAAGTCGCTATGGTTTGTGACCGTCACATCGTCATCGCCATCCAGCCACCACGACTGGTCCCGCGTGGCGCCGCTATCGCCCGTGTGGAGGTAGTACGTCGCGGTGGAGCCGTCGGCCAGCGTCGGGACGTTGAGCCACCAGGTGACGCTGGATGACCCCATGCCCTGGGCCGACGTGTGCAGCTCCGTGCCGTCCGAGTCCGCTCCCTGCACATCGTCCCCATCCACCTGGACGTAGCCGTAATCCACCAGCGAGTCCGCGTTGACCGTGAGGGCCACGGGCGTGTTCGCAAGGGCGGCGCCGGTATCGTTGGTGATGCTGATGGGCGTCTGGTAGTCGTAGTCCGTCAGGTCCGCGCGGGCCGCGCCCGCCAGGGCCAGCGCGAGCAGCAGCGCCAGCGCTAACCCAACGGCCCGTAGGGGCGCGGCACGCCGCGCCCTGGCCGGCGTCCGGGTCACACCGGATGGCCTCACAGCCTCTCCTCCGTCATGCCGTCCTGCATCCACACCTGCCGCCAGCACAGCAAGAGGCACAGCGCCACCACGGGCGTGAGCGCCGCGGCGAGCGCGCTTGCCCACCACGCGGGGCGCGTCATTCCCCATCCCTCCACCAGGGCGGTCGTAGCGCCCGCTCTTTTTCTTGTGTCACGTACCGCCGCGCCTTCTTGTCGGAGTAGTAGGCGCGGGTGTGAGTGAGCAAAGTGCGCCAGTCCCGCCGCAGACCTGGCCGCCAGGCGGGCACGCACCAGACAATGGCAGAATAGGCGGCCAACAGCGGGACGGTGAACACAGCAACATACGGCAAGACAAGCACACGCATTAGCCAGATGTCGCCCCATGCGTTAAGGGCCGCCCTGCGCACCCTCCGCGCCTGCTCCGTCAGGACTGTGTTGGTCGTCTGGTCTATCATGTACCATCTCCTGTCTTGGCCCCGCGGCGGACGCCCAGCCGCGCCAGGCCAAACATGACCAGGTCCAGCGCCATCACGAGGCCGAGGACCAGGGTCAGCCGCGAGGCCTCGCCCAGCACGCGCGCGCCCGTTCCCATCAGGCGGAAGGGGAAGGTGGTGAGGAAGACGAGCGCCGTCATGGCGTCTCCCGCAGGATGAACTGCGCTGCGTCCACCACCAGGCGCCAGCCCCCTTGGGTGCAGGTATAGACTTGCGGCTCCGGCTCCATCCCCACGGCGGCCCACATGCCCTGCGTGACGTAGATGCAGTCTGGCAGTTCCACGTACCGCTGCGCCTGTATCGTCTGGTCGCCCACCTGGAGCGTGAGCGGCGTGGCGCCGAGGTAGAGAGGCGCGGGTGTGGGCGCGGGCGTCTCAAGGGCCGCGCGGCTCACCAGGGCCGATTCGGGCAGGCACGTCAGGCTCGTGCTGGTGGCCCAGCAGGTGATGGCGTAGTCCGTGTCGGTCCAGCGGGTAACGACCCGCTCATCAGGCGTGTAACTCCACCCCAGCCAGAAGGCCGCCAGGCCCAGCACGACCGCGGGGAAGACTATCAGGAATGCCAGGGTGGCCTTCGTCACATGGTGGCCCTTGGGTTGTGCGGTCTGTGTCACTACTCCCCCTTCGGCTTCTTGCCAAAGAACGTCTGCCAGTCCGTTACCGCCGCGTCAATCAGGCAGACGAGCCCGACGAAAAACCCCACGAGGCACGCGAACCCCAGCGGCGCGTTGCCCACGTCGTTGAACATGTACTGGCTGAGCCACAGCAGCGCCACCATCGCCCCTACCCACGCGAGGGTTGACACGTCGCCAGCATCTCCTTCCACTGCTCGTTTGAGATGTGCGCCTCGTACCGTGACCGCTCGGAGTAGAAGCGCCCCACCCCCCACCCGACGGTGCTGTACAGCCCCATGCACTGTCGGCAGTGGTGGTACTCCACCCGCTTCAGCCAGCCGAGCCGCTGGACCAGCCGCGTCAACGGGGCCAGCCGCACATACCGGCCCAGCGCCTCCATCGGGACCGTCACGATGGGGATGGAGCAGCGGGGGCAGCGCCCATGAGCGAGCGGCGTGCCCAGCCGGACTCCGCTCACCGCCTCCCGGAGGTTATCTGTCAGGTGCCGTGCGTTCGGCATACCACCCCCTGTTGCCGTCTCGATATGTCCGCCAACCGCGCCGGCTCATCGCCTCCGCCAGGTCGCGCTCCTTGGCGCCCGCCGGCACTATCCCCTCGTTTATCGCCTCCTGCAAGAACGCCCGCACGTGCACCTGCCCCGCCGGCAGGCTGTCCCACCACGACGGCTTGGGCCGCTCGACGCTCACCCCGTGCTCAAACACCGCCTCCTGCGCCTTCTCCATCTCCTCCGCCATCGGCTCCCAGCCGCGCAGCCTGTCCCCCTGCCACTCCTCGCGGATTATCCGCTCCTGCACCTCATCGGACAGGTAGGCCGAGCCTATCACCTGGTCCGTGTCGTACATCTCAAAGAAGCGCCCGTCGTGGTGCAGCTCGATGGACCAGTCCATGTCCTGCTCCATCGGGGGCCATCGCTTCCAGTAGTGGCGGCCCGTGAACTGGCCCCACCAGTCCCAGAACTTGAGCCGCAGGTGCTTCGGCCCCGCTATCTGCTCCACCTCGGCGAACAGGTCCACCTGGAGCAGCATGTCCTTGTCAATCTGCGACGGGAACTGGGTGGAGAATATCGGCTCGATGCGCCGCTTCCGAATCATCGTGAGGAAGCCGGTGAAGTTGATTGCGTTGGTGTTCATGGAGCGCCGCGACCGCAGGTACTGCTGGATTTCGTCCAGCATGACGTAGAGGTTCCGGGCGTCCGGCGGCAGCCCCGCGATGTACTCCACAATCTGCGGGTGGCACTTGTCCGCGTACGTGACGGCGTAGTCAGCCCAGATGCGGAAGTAGGGCGCCCACCGCTTGTAGCGTTGCGCCATTATGTGACCGTATATCGTCATGGCGAGCGTCTTCCCACAGTTGCGCCGCCCCATGAGGAGCGTGGCCGTGGGGGTGAAGCGCCCCGGACGCGGCGGTATCCGGTAGGGGTTGAGCGATGCCGCATCCCACTGCCTCAGCGGGTCGCACAGCTCGCGCCCCGTGATGGGCACGGTCGTGCTGAGGCTCACCAGGCTGCGTCCGCTGGGCAGCGCGCACAGTTGGGAGCCGCTGCGGGGCAGGCGGGTGAGCGTCACGGCTGCTTCCCGTTCATCCCGACCGACTCCCCTACCCTGTCGCCGAAGCCCATCCGTATGACGGGCCTCTTCGTGAGGATCTCGACGAACTGCCCCATCGCCTTGCCCCCCACGCTGCGCTTGAGCGAGACGTACTGAAAGACCGCCTTGCCCCAGTCCACCTCCCCCTCAATCCCCTCGTCCTCCACCAGGATGCCCAGGATGGCCTTCGCCTCCTCCAGCGTGTTGTCCCCCCGGACCATCCACTGGTTGAGCCGGAGGGGCATGTTGATCGCCTCCTCCGCCGGGTCGCGGCTCCTGCCCGCGTTCACCTGGAGGCCGTCATCTCCCTGGCCCGGCACGCCCTTGCCGCCCGGGTTGGGGTCCTTCCCGTTGATTGACCGCTCTGTCCCTACCTCTTCTTCATCTACCATCTCACTGCCCCTTCGCCGCGACGCTCACTATCCACGCCATCAGCCCCATCGCAAACGCGAAGAGGAGGATGGCCCCTACTTTGACCAGCGCGCCCTTCTCTGAATCACCCATGAAGAGCCGCCTCACATGTGGCTGCTCCGACACGCGCTTCATAAATCCGGAGCGTATGACCATCGGTTTCAGCGCCATGAGCCGCTCCCCCTTGTCGTTGGTCAGCGCCTCCCCCTTGTCGTTGGTCAGCGGCGCCTCGCCATAGTCCTGGAGCAGCGGGCGGGGGAACACCGGCTCCAGCTCCTCCCCCTCTTCCCTCCGGTGCAACCGGAAGACCCACAGGGGCCTGAGCGATACCGACCGCATCCACCACCACCCCGCCCCCAGCCCCACCACACCCCCCACGATGGCCGGCCCCCACGGCGATGACAGGCTCCCGAACAACACCATCACCATCCCCACGGCGTAGCACGGCACAAATCCCATCGTGGCGCAGATGGCGGGGAGGAGGAAGCGTCCCCAGGGCTTGCGCTTCGTATAGCGCGCCCTGATGTCCTGCCGTACCAGCTCCCGCCTGGGCGCCAGCACGAGGGAGTAGCCCGGAGTCCACAGGTCGTGGATGATGAGGCACTCCTCATACCCGCGCAGCGCCCTCTCTACTGTATCGCGGGACGGCCTCCTGGCCAGCAGGTCCCTCATCCGGCGCAACCGCGGCAGCGCCGCCACCACCCCAATGGCGTAGAGCAGCCCCGCCCCCTTCGCCTTCCCCTCATCCCCTCCCAGGCGCGGCGCCAGCATGACAATCGCCATCACAATAGCAAAGACCGCCGCGATGATGGCCGCGACAAACGCGATACGGGTGAACGTCTCATTCTGCACCCGCCGCTGCGCCTCTTTCTGCGCCGTGGCCATCCGCGAAATCTGCTTGATGACGCTCGCCTCCCGCCGCGCCGCCTCGTTGTCCAGATCGGCCTCATACCGGATGGGGGTGAAGTCGTTGTGCCCCACCACGATGAACCGCCGGCCCTCGCTGAACACCGGCGGCTGCAAGGCCACACTGAAGGCGGGCGGCGGCTCCTCGCCCTCCACCGTCTGTGGGACGTGGGGAGGCAACCACTCCACCCGGACCGGCTCGTGCCAGGGGAACACATCGTTCCGCGATATGGTCACGAGCTTCCCCCCCTCCCCACGCAGCTCCACCGACTTGTCCCGCAGCTCCGCCCGCACTTCCTGCCGGGTCCCCGTGGGGTTGAGCACTATCGCCCTTATCTCGTCCGTACCCATTCCGTCTCCCAATAGGATGGCTGTATCACCTGGAGGCCCTCCCGCTCCACCGGCTTCCCCTCCTTGTCCATAAGGGGCCGGGCGTTCAGCGGCCACCGGCCACGTTTGTCCAGGTCCAGGACGTACCCTCCCCGCACATCCAGCCGCCCCTCCGCCTTCAACATCACCAGGTGGAGGATACGCAGCATGTACTCGCCGCCAGGCCGTCGTTTTGTGCCGGGGGCAAACCATATGCGACCGTTGCTCTCTACTGGGTTGTTCACCATCCGGATGAGCTGCCGGTCGCTCACTCCCAAAAAGCGCCTCGCCCTGTCCACCTCACGCTTCGTCACCTCATGGGAGGCATAGACGGAACTGGGGCCGGCTGTGCGCCGTTCGGTGTGGATGTGGCGGAGAAATCGTCCAACGGAGTCAGAAGGAGGGGCTGGTCTATCTGCGGCTACCATCGCACCTTACTATATGAGTAAGCAGGGGGGGCCGTCAATACGTTTCGCGGTACGAGGCCGCTTTACTATTTGGTAAGGTGGTGTTTTCATATCCACATGAAGGTCGCCACAGCACTTGGCCTCATTCTGGCCCTCGCGCTGGGGTCCCTGGCTGTTTTACAGGTGTCGGACCTCCAGGACCTGCTGGAGGGCGCGGGCAACAACGTCGGCCTCCTTTCCCAGAACATCACCTCCATCGTCGTCATCGTCCTCGGCCTCATAGGCGGGGGCACGCTCATCGCATTCTTCGCCTGGGCGTTTGCCCACAACCGTCAGTAGGGCACATACGGGCTGCGCGCGCGCCCGCTTGTGGATTTGGCACGAAAGGAGGTGTAACCGTGGGAAGGAACATCACCGTCATCTTCGGCGGCCTCGTGACGATGCTCATTGGCCTCATCGTCCTCGGTATCGTGGTGGACACGGCTGAGGACACGGGCGCCAAGGCGAACATCGGCTCCTTTACCGGAGTGCGAAGCGTCAACGACCTGGCGCCGCTCGTATTCGCCATCGCCGTCATCGTCGTTGGCCTGGTCGCCATGGGGCTGGGTGGAGCGGGTATCGCGGGCTATGGGCCCCTGAAGCAGAGAGGCTAATCCGGTCACCTCATAGAGGGGCCAGCGATGGCCCCCAGACAGTGTGTGGCACACTGGCCCCTCAAAGGATTCTCACTACGTGAGGGTTGATACCGCCAGGCAACTCACTACACACGTCAGCTCCATCCCCCAGCCGATAAGTTGGGCTTTGCGGCGCCCCTGGGCCGTCATCCTCGCCCTCACCGCCTCCGCCCTCCTCATCCGTACCTACTTCGTGGTAAACCATGCGGGCTACTGGGGTGTGGACGGAGGCGCCTACCTCCTCTCCGCCCGGTGGGTCCAGGGCATCGAGTCCACCCACACGGACTTCATCCGCCCGTGGCTCGCCCCCGGCTGGCTCCTCGTGCCGCTCATCAGGGCGTTTGGCCCCGATGGGGCGCTCAAGGCGTTCGCCGTCCTCACCACTCTCCCCTTCCTCCTGCCCCTCTGGCTCCTCTGCCGCCAGTTCCTCTCCCCCTGGCAGACCGTCTTCGTCATCTTCGCCGTCCTGACCGACTGGATGCTGGCCGAGATGTTCACCGCCGGCTCTCTCCCCCTCCTCGCCTTCGCCCCCACCCTCCTGGCCGCGTGGTGCATCTGGCGTCTGGCCCACCACTCGACCTGGCGGCTCTCGCTCACCTTGGCCGTCAGCCTGGCCCTCATCCCCTACGTCAACCAGACCTCCGCGGGCATCGCGCTCTCCTTCTTCCCCCTCTACACCCTGGCCGTGCTGGTCGTGACGCGCCGCCTCTCCCTGGTGCGGCGCCTCGCGCTGCCCGTGCTGGGCGCGGCGCTCCTCGCCCTCCCCGCGTGGCCCTTCTACCGCGACGTGGGGATCCAGTCGGACATGCTGCGCTATCCCGGCCCCCTCGTGACGTTCTACACCGTGGACAACGCCGCGTGGATATACGCCCTCACGCTCCTCCCCTTCGCCCTCCTCTCCATCTGGCGCGGTAGCGGGCTTGTGCGCGCGCTGGGCCTCGTGCTGCTCATCATGGCGCCCGTATCGTGTCTGGTGAGCTACTCCGAGAGCCTGATGAACATCTTCTACCGCCTCCGCTACATGCAGATGCTCCTCTTCTGGCCCCTCGCCGCCTACTGGGGCGCGCGCTTTTTCAGCCAACCCGACTGGCGCTGGCTCCGCGCGCCCGTGGTGGGGGCGCTGCTCCTGCTCCTCCCGCTCGGCTGGCTCTACCAGATGCAGGTGGAGAGCAAGCTGGGCCGGATGGTGAGCCCCGACAGCGCCGCCGCCCTCGATTGGCTTCAGCGGCAACCCCACGATGGCGCCATCGGCACCAACTCCTACTCCCTCTCTCTCTACGTTGCCGCGCTGACGCAACGCCGCTCCCCCTGGGTGCAGATTTACTCGCCGCCCAAGGCATACGTCTCGCAGCACAACGACATGGTGTGCCTCGTGGGGTGGCGACCCGGGTGTGACGTTGCCGCCGCCGATAGGCGCCTGGGCCTCTCCTACCTCCTGGTGGAGCGGCTCTGGCCCACGCGCGAGATGGAGGTGGCGCGGGTGGTGCCGGACCTCACCCCCGTCTATGACCTGCTCCAGTACACCTCCCCCTGGGGCGATGACCAGTTGGGCAAGGTGTGGGACGCCCCCATGGAGCAGCCTCTCTACCCCTGGGCCGTAACCGACCGTAACGCCACGTGGCTCACCCCCGTCTGGCGCCAGGGCACGGTGCAGATATGGCGCATCGAACATGCGGAGGCGCTACAGTGAACCGGTTTGTCGCCGTCATCATCCTGGGTCTCCTGGGCGTCGCTGGCGCCACAGGCGCCAGCGACGCCACCTACCGTGGGCAAATCACCACCGTGCAGGGTGGCGCGGGTGTGGCAGACGTGACGTATCAGTGCATGAAGCGGGCAGACAATAGCTATGGCTGGGTGCAGGCGTGGACTGCGCCATGACATCAATGGCTGGGGCAGGTGAGTGGAACGCACGCTCGGCACTACATGCATAGCAACTGGACGCCTCACGCTCTCCCCGGCGTGGGCGCTCACCCTGGGCCTGTTGGCATTGGTTCTGCTCCGCCTCACCCTGCTGGACGACTACCTGGCCTACTCCGGCGATATGGCCTCCTACCTTATGACCCGCAACTACCTCCTGGGCGCCGATCCCACGGGCTATATGGAGGCCCACTGGCGCCCGCCCATTGTGGGTGCGCTGCTCGTGCCCCTCACCTGGGCCTTCGGCGACCTGCTAGGGAGCAAGCTGCTGGCGCTGCTGTCCTCCGTGGTGGTGGCGGGGGGGTTCTACGCCTTCGCCCGCATATGGCTCCGCCCCTGGTGGGCTGTTGCGGCCGCCTGGGCCTTTGCCCTTCACCCCATGGTGGCGGACTACACGGTAGGGGGCTATCTCCCGCTTTTGGCCCTGGCCCTCACGCTGCTGGCGCTCCGCTGGCTCCACGATGCGCTCCACAGGCAGAGGCCCCTCTGGCTACCGGCCATCGCGGTCTTCCTCCTGGTGGGGCTGAACCAGACGGCCCCGCCCATCTGGGCGCTGGCCGCGCTCCTGATGGTGGCGGAGACGCCCGGCGCCCGCCGGCGCGGGCTGCTGGCCCTTGGCCTCGCCGTGCTGGTGTCGCTCGCCTGGTACTACCCGTTCTACTCCAATGGCGTCCCGCTTAGCGGCAGCCCCATGACTTCCCCCAACATGGGTCTGCTGGTCCCGCAGGTCAGTCCCACCCGCTTGCTGAATGGCCTCATCGGCGTGGGGGCCATCGCGTTGATGCCCGTCCAGCTCCGCTACCGCGCACTGCCGGCTGGCCTCTTCCTCGCCACATCCCTCATGGGGGCGGCGGACATCGCCCTCAACAACGTCCTGGCTCGTACAGGCCAGATGGTGGTGGTGTACGGAGTGGTGGGGGTGGCGGTGGCCCTCCAGGGGTGGAGCGACAGGCTGCGCCTCTCCTCGCCACATCCCTTATGGGGGCGGCGGACATCGCCCTCAACAACGTCCTGGCTCGTACAGGCCAGATGGTGGTGGTGTACGGAGTGGTGGGGGTGGCGGTGGCCCTCCAGGGGTGGAGCGACAGGCTGCGCCTCTCCTGGCCTCGCACGGTCCAGGGGGCCGGCCTAGCGGGCCTGGCCCTCATGGCGCTGTTTCTCTCGTCCCTCGCGTGGTCTCACCAGTTCCACTTCTACGCCACGCGCGGCGACACCCTCACCCCCGATAGGCTCGCCACCGTGCGCTGGATAGGCGACAGCACTCCCTGGACCGCCCGGGTCTATGCGCATCCCAGAGGCTTGGGCTACTACATCGGCGGCCTCGCCCCCCGCGCGTGGGACGCCCCCTTCCCTGTGCCGCTGGTGGGGCGCGAGGCGCAGCACGCCGCCTACCGCTGCGCCCTCGGGTGGGACGCCGGCTGCAACCCCTACAGCCTGCGCGATGACTACGGCGTGGACTACATCGCCCTGGACGAGAGTGCGTGGGAACAGATAGCCGATACGCCCGCTGACGGCTGGCCCCGAACGGCGACATCGCCGTGGCTCCGCCTAGAGCATGAGGAGGGGCCCGTGAAAGTGTATGGCTGGCAATGATGGCAACAGGGGCATACGATGTGCGCGCCGAGGCCACGAGCTGGTGGTGGTGGTGCCGCCGTCGCCTGGTGCAGCGCCTCCTGGACCACCATG
>Ga0209751_10000741_pt1 | contig 34599 bp, 39 predicted proteins | sample RifCSP13_1_FD_184019 | JGI IMG/M metagenome (GOLD analysis project Ga0209751, IMG submission 184019) | Soil microbial communities from Rifle, Colorado - Rifle CSP2_sed 13_1 (SPAdes) (version 2) | ecosystem: Environmental > Terrestrial > Deep subsurface > Rock core/Sediment | place: Rifle...
GCGCATCCGCCGACTCAAGAGTTTCAACCGCAGCACGAGTGATTCAGCGCGACAAGCTGAAGCATGTCGTACAGCGCATGTACGATAAACTTCAGTTTGTCGCTTCGCATGACTGGTACCTCGGCAGAAACTCCCATTCTTGTCAATCGCGCATCCGCCGACTCAAGAGTTTCAACCGCAGCACGAGTGATTCAGCGCGACAAGCTGAAGCATGTCGTACAGCGCATGTACGATAAACTTCAGTTTGTCGCTTCGCATGACTCGTACCTCGCCAGAAACCCCCATTCTTGTCAATCGCGCATCCGCCGACTCAAAAGTTTCAACCGCAGCACGAGTGATTCAGCGCGACAAGCTGAAGCATGTCGTACAGCGCCTTAATTCGTTCGGCACGGCCCAGCGTCAATGAGTGTCCTTGTCTTCTGCCGCCATCACGATAATGTACGCAGTGCGCGCACCGCCGGAATAGCCGGCATAAACAAACGGCAATGAAGGATGCTTCTTGTGCGCATCCATCTTCATCCCAATGTCCGCGTTCGTAACGCCAGGAGCATAAATCATGTAGTGAGGCGGGAATAATGTCTTGCCGATGTTGTTAGTTTTGGGGTCGTATTGCACATCGCCTCTGAGCATATACGCGATTCCGGTCTTTCGCGGACTGAAGAAACGTCCTTCGCTAAATCCAGTATCAATATCACGCGCGATTTCGATCGCGGTCTTTCCCTGCGCGATAAGGTCCCCAACTCGAAGCATAATTGGAACAATGGTGGTGCTGCCCTCAGCATCCCAACAAGTTGGCTTCAGATCGTTATCACCTGATTGATTCCCATCGCGATTGACCATGCACGTAAATCCGTTCTTACCGTTGCGAATCTTTTCATAGCCTTTCTTTCTGAAAACATACACCGTTGCATCGGAACGAAGGTGTTCCGGAGCTGCGCTTAAAGCAAGTTCGACCTCCTGTTCTTGTGGCAGAAAGATGAGCGTAGTCGCGTCAGGAATTACTTCGCAAGCGAGCCCCAAAACTCTCAACGGGAGAGAGACTACCAGCATCAGAAATACAAATGGCAGAAATCTCATTCGTCCTCCTTCTTGCGGTCCATTGAGTGCCCAACGTTCGAGCCAGGATTGCGCTCATAGTCCGCGTCATCGAAGTGATATCGACGGCATTGCCCATTTGATGGTCAGATGTTCCCAGGTTAACAGGTCGACCACCTCCAGCACCGCTCGTTACCAGCGTGGGCATAGCGTAGGTAGCGCCGTAGGTGCCCTGGCTGCCGGAGCCAGGATTGCTTCCGTTGCCAAAATCATCCGTAAAGCTGATCGAGGTGACGTCCCCCGGGTATCTGTGGCGGAGACTACGTTCCCCAGCTTGTCATACCGGTTGTATGTCCAGGCGGTTGAGAGCTGTCAATGAGAAAATTAGGACAACGCTCAGATAACCGTTCAAGCAAAAGTGTTCTCATGTGCCGTTCTTGAATCGGAAGATTCCTCTACAGGAACGGAGCGAGTTGGTTTCCCAGTGAGGTTAGATCAATGGCAACGCCTCGGACCCAAGCAAACGTGGCTAGCTGAGGGGTGAACGGCGAAACTACCGGTGGGCCAACATCACCTGTTTTCACACCGTCGTCCGCTTTCCTTAGCAGCTAACGAGAACCCTCACATTGCACGACACACGCTCGTACCAATCGATTACGGAGTTGGATCCGATACCACGACATTATTGGCTCTCAGCGTCGTCGAGGTTGCGCGCTGCAGATCCGCCAGCGCTTTATTGTAGTCTGTCTCTGCCCGGAGTTCAGCGTTGCGAGCATTCGTCAACGCATTCTCCCGCTGAAAGAGCAGGAACGTGGTAGAGCGACCCACTTGATACAATCGCTGCTCACCTTCTAACTGCTGCTCAGCATTCTGCCGTGCTTCACGTGCGGCCAGAACGCGCGCTCGGGATGTCTCGACAGCCTGTGCAGAATTGCGAACGTCAACCTCAATCACCTGTTCCTGAGACCGCATTGTTGCCTGTAGTTGTTCCTGTTGAATGCGTGCCCCGGCGAGCTCGGCCTCTGCCGTCTTGTTCTTAAACGGCAACTGAATGGCAACTCCTACTGAGACGTTGCGCGTTCGGAAGCTGAAAAGGTTCCGCAAATCCTGACCATAACCTCCGATCAAGTCCGGCGGTGGTCCACCCTGAGCTTCAACCAGCGGCGCTACGGCCAAAGGGAAGCCGGCTCGCTCTTGAATGTCACGAATCTGTGAGAGCAGAAACGCACTGGCATTTCCATCTGGATTACCGCCGATTAATGGCACAAACGTGCCGGGCGGCAGGGATCCCGAAACATCCTTACCGGCAAGACCTGTGGTAGCCAGGGTGGAAACCAGGTCCACTTGTGGCTTTGTCTGGTTTTTGAAGTACTTGATGTCGACTTGGTTGATGTCGTCCTGTAAGCGCAGCCTTCGCAGCTCGGGCCGATTGTCACGCGCTGCCTTTAAAGCGTCGTTCAGGTTCACCGGAGTCATATCGAACTGTGGTGAATCTGTCGGAGTGATCTGAGCGGTCCACTCAGGTTTATTCGGATCTCGAATCATCAACTGCTTCAAATTGTTTTCTGCAATTGAGACATTTTGAACGGCGAGCAGCAAGGCGGACTCGCGGTTGGCCAATTCGGTTTGTACCTCTGCACGCTCGAGCGGGGCTTTTGCGCCAGCAGCAATTTGCGCTTCGACGTTCCGCAGGTTTTCTCTGGAGAGATTCAGGTTCGCCAATTGGTTCTGCTGATCACGCAGAGCAAACACCAGTTCCCAATATGCCTGTTGGACCCGCGAAATCACGTCGATGGTACGCAGACGAAAATCCGCGTCAGATTGTTCCAGCCGCTTTCGCTGAATACGAATCTGTCGCCGACTATTATCGATCGAGCGATTTCGAACGAGAGGTTGCGTAAAAACTAGCGAGAGGTTCGATGAATAAAAGGGGTTGATAAAGCTAAACGTATTACTCGTGTTCGTGTGGGAGTTCGCAAATTGCAGAGTGTAGTTGCCGCCTCCCCGTTCGAAGAACTTTGTCACGGACGGACTGAGCGTGTAGCTTGTCGTACTCGTAGTTCCGGAACGCCCTGAACCGCCAAGGCTGCTCTGCTGTGGCGTGATTCGCTTATCGAACGTTGGGGTAATGGCAAAGATCGGGTCAAAGATACCTTCCAACGCCCGGAGTTGAGTCTCGGCGAAGCGCACATCGTCGCGAGCGACCTCTATGTCGTTGTTATTCTCAAGCGCTCGCTTTATGGCATCGTTCAGCGACAGGGTAAGTGTGTTATCGCTGGCGACGCCCAAACGCGTCATGTTCGGCAGCGGTGGTACGGGCCGTTGCTGGACCGGCGGAAAATTTGGCTCAGGAAGATCAGGAGTTGTGACGGGCGTGACAGGCGGAGTTGGCGATGGTGACGCGCTCGCCGGAGTCTGGGGCGAAACGCCAGTTCCGGGGATCACGGGTTGTCCTGGTGGCGCCTGTGGAGGACGAGACTCTGGTTGTGTGGCTGGCGGCGCCGCCGGATCCGGTTTATCAGTCGCCGGCGGTCGCGTTGCTGGGTTAGGCGTCGCCGTGGGCTGTTGCGCCAGAACTGGGGCGCTGAACAGCGCAACTAAGAATGTCACCAAAACGGCGTTCGTTATTCTTTGTTTCTTGAATCTAATCATCAGCCAATAACTCCTTAGCATTCTTCCCGAAATCTGCGTCAAGACGTAGTTCTCCGGATTAAGTCTTTACTACGTTCTTAAACATAGGGCGGTTTCAAAAAGATGTCCATTTGGTTGCCCTTATTCGAGCAGGTTGCCGTCATAGAGTTGCCTTGACACCTAAAGGAACGCCGCATAATCTTGGGCTTCTACAATCATCCAGCTCGCATCGCGTTTGTAGCTAACGGCAGTCGGCAGGCATGCGTGCGTTCGAAAGCTCACTTAACTGGCAGGAGGAAACCACAACATGGCGGTGAAGGTCGGCATTAACGGATTTGGTCGCATCGGTCGCAATATCTTTCGCACGTCTATTGGAGACCCTGAGATAGATTTTGTTGCCGTCAACGACCTTACAGACACCAAGACGCTCGCACATCTGCTGAAATACGATTCAGTATTAGGCAATCTTGAGCACGACATTTCGTCGACTGAGAACGGAATTCGAGTCGAGAACGAAGAATTCCGGGTCTTTTCCGAGAAGGATCCCGCGGCTATCGATTGGGAGTCTGTTGGAGCTGAGATTGTCATTGAGTCTACCGGCCGCTTTACAAAAGCTGAGGACGCCAGGAAGCATTTGCGTGGCACAGTTAAGAAGGTGATTATCTCCGCGCCAGCAAAGAACGAGGACATTACGATAGTCCTGGGAGTCAATGAGGATAAGTACGACCCGGCGGCGCACAACATCATCTCGAATGCCTCATGCACCACTAACTGTCTGGCGCCCGTGGCAAAGGTGGTTCACGAAAGGTTTGGCATACGCTCCGCCCAGATGACTACAATTCATTCGTATACGAATGATCAGCAGTTGCTGGATTTGCCGCACAAGGACTTGAGGAGAGCTCGTGCGGCTGCCCTGAACATTATTCCAACCTCAACAGGAGCTGCGAAAGCCGTTGCGCTCGTCCTTCCTGAATTAAAAGGGAAGTTTGACGGGATTTCGGTGCGCGTGCCGACACCCAACGTTTCTCTCATCGACGTTGTTATGGACGTTGAGAAGGAGACAACTGCCGAGGAGGTCAATCGTGCGTTGAAGAATGCAGCAAATGAGGAGTTACGCGGAATCCTGGCGTTTTGTGAGGAGCCCTTGGTTTCAGGCGATTTCAAGAAGAACTCCAACTCGTCAATCGTCGACGCAGAATACACCAAGGTGATTGATGGCCGGATGGTGAAGATACTCTCCTGGTACGACAACGAGTGGGGATACTCCTGTCGCGTAAGGGATCTTATTAAATTCATCGCGGCCAAAGGATTGTAGAGGATTGACGATCGTTGATTGACGATTGGCGCCTCACACCGGTGTTTGTGGGATCATCTCATCCTTTCACCACAGAGAGACGGAGAGGGACGGAGGCACAGAGAAAAATGGCTATTAGCATTGACTATTGCTTAATATCTCTGTGTCTCCGTCCCGCTCCCTTGTCTCTGTGGTCCAATTCTTCCGTTTGTGTTATTTCGTGTGATTTCGTGGGGAGCAGTTCGTAGCAGTTGTAAAGAGTAAATGATAAACAAGTTGTCTATAAGAAACCTCGACCTTGCTGGCAAACGCGTTTTCGTGCGGGTCGATTTCAATGTCCCAATCAAGGACGGCGCCGTCGATGACGACACGCGCATTCGGGCTTCGTTACCCACCATTCAATACGCCTTGGAACATGGTGCGAGGTTGATTCTTGCGTCTCACCTCGGGCGGCCAAAGGGCGAAAAGGTTGATAAATACAGTCTTCGACCTGTGGCCGAACACTTGTCAAGGCTGCTTTCAAAACGGGTTGAGTTTGCCGAAGATTGCGTTGGCAAGGCCGCAGAAGAGAAGGTGAGCGGTCTTAGTGACGGCGATGTGCTCTTGCTCGAAAACCTCCGCTTTCACAAAGAGGAAGAGCAGAATGATGAAGAATTCTCCAAACAACTCGCCGAACTCTGCGACGTGTACGTGAATGATGCTTTTGGGACAGCACATCGAGCGCATGCTTCGACGGTTGGAATCACCAGGGTTGTGCCGGTCGCAGCTGCTGGGTTGTTGATGCAGAAAGAGTTGGAGTACCTCGGACGGGTTATCTCAAACCCAGATCATCCCTTTATAGCGATTCTGGGTGGCGCAAAAGTCTCCGATAAGATTCCCATTATTACGGCGTTAATCCAGAAGGGCGTCGATAAGCTTCTTATTGGCGGGGCCATGGCCTACACGTTCCTGAAAGCTGAAGGTTTCACAGTTGGTAAGTCGCTCGTGGAAGACAATATGCTCGAGACTGCCCGGGGTGTCCGGCGTCAAGCAGAGGAGAAGGGAATTGAGTTTTTACTGCCGACGGATCACCAGGTCGTCGACAGTTATGAGCCGATCAAAGGAGGCCAGGTTCTCGCGAAGACGATTCCGATTGAGTTTACGAACGCAGGATTGGTCGGGATGGACGTTGGAGTAGAAACTGTTCAGCACTTTTCGAACGCTCTAAAGGATGCCCGGACGGTAATCTGGAATGGGCCCATGGGCGTTTTTGAAGAACCCCCCTTCAATGAGGGGACGATCGGCGTAGCGCGTGCGGTTGCCGATGCGGCTGATCGAGGCGCGGTGGTAATTGTGGGCGGGGGTGATTCGGTCGCGGCTGTTTCGGAAGCTGGTGTTGCCGAACGCATCACCCACATTTCTACGGGAGGCGGCGCAACGTTAGAGTTTCTGGCCGGTAAAGAGCTGCCAGGCGTGACTGCTCTTAGCGATAGTGAAATCGGCGTTAGTGGTTAGTTGTTGGTGGTTGGTCGTTTGTTGTTTTTGTGCTTCGTGTCGTTTCGTGTGATTTCGTGGATCGTATTTCAGTGGTTAGAAATCCTCTTATGCGTAAACCAGTAATTGCCGGAAACTGGAAAATGTTTAAGACCCTGGGCGAAGCTGTGGACACCGCCCTTGGTTTGAAACCACTGGTCGCAAACGCAAATCACTGCGAGGTGATCATTGCGCCTGTGTTCACTGCAATTAAGACTGTTGCCGATCGGTTGGAGGGTTCAAACATTCGCGTCGCGGGACAGAACTGTTCGACCGAGACTGAAGAGGGCGCCCACACCGGCGAGGTCACTGCTTACATGCTCAAAGACGTCGGGGCCCAATACGTCATCGTTGGACACTCTGAGCGCCGACAGTTTTACTTTGAGACAGACACCATGGTTAGGAAAAAATGCGCGGCTGTGATTTCAGCGGGTCTAACCGCGATCCTCTGTGTGGGAGAGAGTCTAGAACAGAGGGACCAGGGGCTCGCTCAGAATGTGGTCAAGGGGCAACTGAGTGGCGCGTTAAGCGGGTTGACAGCCTCAGATCTCGACCGTATCATCGTCGCCTACGAACCGGTTTGGGCAATTGGAACGGGACGTACAGCGACGCCGGAGCAAGCGCAGGAAGTGCACGCGTTTATCCGGCGCGTTTTCGCGGATAGGTACTCTCAAGAGGCAGGTCAGGCTTTGAGAGTTCTTTATGGAGGCTCGGTCAAGCTAGACAACATTAAGGGTCTGATGGCCCAAGCCGACATTGACGGCGCTTTAGTCGGTGGGGCCAGTCTTCAGGCCCGGAGCTTTTCGGACATAGTTAATTATCGGTAATCTCGTGGGTCAGAAGTCGGAAGTCAGAAGTCAGAAGTCAGAATCACGAAATGGAAAATGAGAAATGAGAAATGGAAAATGTCGTCATCGCGATTCGAAATCTCTGATCTCCGACCTCTGGACTTCTGACCTCTAACTTCTAACGAACGGGAGACTTAATTGCTAAGTTACATTTTATACGGACTATTCATTCTTGCCTGCTTCGTGTTGATTGTCGTTGTGTTGCTGCAGCCGGGCAAAGCCAATGCTGGCGCGCTCTTTTCGAGCAGCCTCTCGAGCACGGCCTTTGGGCCTCGCGGTACGGCAAGTCTTCTTGCGAAGATTACGATCGGCGCAGCCGCCGTATTTATGCTTGCAGCGATGATGCTTTCGCTGCCAGGGGTTACCGGAACTCGGTCCGTCCTCCAATCTGAAGGTGCTGAAGCGCAGCCTACACCTACGCAGCAACCCTCTCCCGCTGCTACTGCTCCCGCTGGAGCGGAGAGCTCTCCGGCGCCATATCCCGAAGCGACGACTACTGCATCACCTGTCCAATAAGCTCTGGTTTGTCGAACAGTTTGTTAAACGACTAGATTTTGAGCGGGCGTTACCGAGAACCTCTGACCTTAGCGAACTGCTGCGACAGGCTAAGACTCTTCAGCTTTCTAATCTCGTCGTCACAAACCGCCTTGATTCGATACGTGTTTGCCCTACTCACAATCTGATCGTCACCGTCGTTAGGTAAGACCCATTGTTTATCAGGTCTTCGGATCATGTGTCCCAACTCGTGCAGCAATATGATGGCCCGCGCCTCTCGCGTATTTGGAGGAAAGTTACCAATGTGGGGAATCGAAGGCTCTGTGGGAAAAGCTCCGGCCTTGTAGAAAGGGCCACCCAGATTAAGCTCAGCTCTCTCAAAGACACGATAGGATAGGTTTAGCCTGACGTTATTGTAGTTGATGGTTTGACCACCCATCTTCACTGCTATTGAGCTGTGAAACCAACCAGGCTTCAGCTGCAGAATCAGGGTGTTTAGTACCTCGATTGCGGGAGCGCCACCGAAGAAGCGGCTACAAGGAGTGTCTTCCGTCAGAATGCTGAAAAGATCAAGGTAAGTGCGATCCAATACCGATATTCTTTTTGATTCCGGGAAGGGAAGTGCTGTAGGACCTATTGAAGGGGCACTCGGTTCCACTGTGGACTTATTAGCAGGTGATTCTTCATTTTCCGGCTTTGTTTCTTCCGTTGCTGCATTGCTCGGTCGCGAAATCATAAACTCTGTGGGTGTCGCCTTTGCCGTTTGATCTTTGGCGGATTCTGGTTCATGTGGATCTTTTGCCGATTCAGTATCCTGTGCAACCGCTGCAAGAGAGCTGAGTGTGAGCACCAGGATCAACAAGGCTAAAGTTGTAGAGTTTTGGACAGGCATGGTCGTACCTACTTTCTTCAGACGACCTCTTTGGACTCAGCCGTCTTTTATCGAGACGAAGACTGAGCAACGCGGCGCGAGAGTAGGCGTGACCGGCGACTCGGCGAGAGCTTTTGTGACGGACGGGCGAGTTAGAGTGATGGCTGGGTTTCTACCAGCGACGAAAGAATGAAGGTACGTCGGAAAACTAGTGCGAACCTAATTTTTGGCCTCGAGGATTTGCTTCGGTGGAGTCGCGATATTGATTCCCCGCGCTTTCGTCGTACAGGTAACACAGCGCTACAAACTTTGAAGTGTGTAAAACAAGTAACGCTGCGCGAGAGAAGTGGGAAGTTTGGTCGAACCGGGTCGTGATCCCCTTAGTTTGAATTGGCGCGACACAGATGAAGGATCAGGACGGTCGAACAGGGTCGCTTTTCTTCCGAGGATTTCTCGTTATAATATGGCTCCCTTCCAATGCCGAAGTGGCGGAACTGGCAGACGCGCACGTTTGAGGGGCGTGTGAGGTAACTCGTGGGGGTTCGAGTCCCCCCTTCGGCACCATACTTCTTCGAGGTTCCTCAGCAAATCCGCAAATTCTTGAATTTAGTGTCCACTTAGTGCCCACGTTTGTCACCGTGTAAGCGTCAATTTCTGTACAGAGAATTCGCTCAGTTCCCAGAAATGCAATCGATTCCGACAGGGGGACTCGAAAACCGTTCTTGCTGCGCGCATAGAACGCACTGCGCGCATTGTGTGCTTTCTCTGCACTAAACTTTGTACCTTAGTTGTGACACGCAAAAAATCGCCGACCCTCTAAGTCGTCTTACGCCAACGCGAACTTTTTAGTTCGAATCCCCCTTTGTGAGTCAATAGCTTGTCGGGCTTAGCGAAATTGGCACTGCGGCTCGGTGTGCTTTCATTGTTCTCGTATCTGGAAATCAGGGACGGCAATGAACTTGTCGGCCGAGCATGACCAGAACGCGAGCAATGAATCCTTTTGTATCCGTTAACTGCGGGACCCTTCCTCGAATCAGAGCTGTTTGGCTATGAGCGCGGCGCATTTACCGGAGCGAATGAGAAGCGCAAGGGACTGTTCGAGGCAACTCACAAAGGAACAATCTTCCTTGATGAAATCGGCGAAATGATGGCTGCGTGCCAAGTCAAACTATTACGCGTTCTTCAGGAAGGCACAATTAGACCAGTGGGGGCTCGTTCAGAAACGCATGTCGATGCGCGCGTAATAACGGCGACGAACCGAAACTTAGCTCTTGAACTTCAGGCTGGCCGATTCCGTGAAGACCTTTTCTATCGGATCGCCGTTTTAGCAAGCAACACTCCGCCGCTGAGAAAACGGGTATCTGATATTCCGCTGCTGGTCGATCACTTTTTGTGTGAGGGGGAGAAGAGATTTAAGTGTGCTCGCAAACGCAGAGTTGAGAAAGAGGCGATCACTGTTTTGTCCAACTATCCTTGGCCGGGAAATGTGCGTCAACTGCGCCATGTAGTCGAAAAGCTCGTTGCGACCACTATGGACGGAGATCTGATAACGGCTGAGTTGGCTCGGCGAGCGCTTCCTAACGGCCACTTGGCGGGAGCGAGAGCACAGGTTCCTCTTTTGTATCATGAGAACGATTCACTCGAAGCCTTTCTCGATCGAACACTTCTTACTCTCTATGAACAATTGCTTGCGACGACGGGAAATCACAGTCAAGCAGCGCGATTGTTACGGATCGACAGGACTTCGTTGTATCAGCGTCTTGAACGGGCACGGAGGCGCATGAGGAGTAATGAGCTATTCTGAGACGCCGTTTCACACTCAAACTTACAGATGTGGGACTTCCTTTTAGTATTAATCTGTGCAGAATTGATCACTGGTCACGAAAATTGCCGGGGAAGTGAATTCATCAGACATGGGTGCTAGCCTATGGTAGCATTAACAGTTAGAACTTTTCCTCGGAGATCCAACGAGGGAGTTCATATTCTTACTTAGTTTATATATTTTCTACGCTACAAAAAGAAACCCCCTTTATGACCTTTGATGTCCGGCTCTTATGCTTAGTTAACTCTTAGGAGAAAGTTGGATGCTTCATATCGGGGTTATCGGGTTGCTCGCGAACGAGGAGCGATTGTTTTGCCAGCGGAAGCTTCGTACTGATTCGAAGATCTCATTTCTTTCCTCCCCGTCTGCAGAATCAACGCAATTCGACTTAATTTTACTTTTAGACAATGACAACCTAGGGGAAGAGATTCTTTCTTGGCTTCACGAGCAGAATTCCACACTTGCGTCAGTTCTGTCGCGCTGGAAGAAAATCCCTTCCCAAACGGACTTGGACCACTTTATACAAAGAAGTCTTCTTGAGGTCTATGGATTTGTCGTTGGATATTCGGAGCAGATGCATACGGTTTGTCGGTGGATACTTGCGCTCGCGCATCAAGCGACGGCGGCACTTGATTTGCGCACTCTTATAGTTGGCGAAACTGGTACGGGTAAGGAGCTGGTCGCCAAAGCGATTTACCGTCTGGGCATGAACAACGTAGGCCCATTTGCTGCGCTTAATTGTGGTGGCTTCCCGCTAGAACTAATCGATACCGAGCTGTTCGGACATAAACGAGGTGCCTTCACTAGTGCAGTTTCAGATCACGTCGGAGTATTGCAACGGGCCAATGGTGGGATTTTGTTCCTCGACGAGATCGGTGAGTTGCCGCTGCACCTTCAGGTTAAACTCCTGAGGGTTCTTGAAGAGCGCACCTTCTCGCCCGTTGGCAGCAGTTCAGTCATCCCCTTTTCTGCGCAAGTAATCTCCGCAACTAACCGGCGCCTGGACGAGGCTGTACGTACAGGAGAGTTCCGCTCCGATCTTTACTTTCGTGTTGCGCAATTCACGGTCCTTTTGCCGGCGCTTCGAGACCGCCGTGATGACGTTATCCTTCTAATCGAAAACTTTCTGGGTGAGCATGATCTGACAATAGATGCAATCGACCAAGAGCTATTGACTAGGATGGTCAGCTACGACTGGCCTGGCAATATTCGAGAGCTGCGCAGCGCAATCGATCGACTTGTGCTATTGCAGCGTACCGGACTCAAAGTCGATTTTCACGATTGGCAAATTGTCCAATCTACGGAGCCAGGGCAAGGATTCAAAGAATTTGCGACTTTGGCCGATTTACGTGAGAACTTTGACCGGAAGGTCTTAGAGGAAGTACTCTCACGGCATAAGGGAGACACTAACCTTGCTGCGCAAGAACTGGGAATTACGCGCCGATCGGTGTATAACCTCGCTCGCCGCTACGGAGTAAATCTGAAGAAGGTCTCAGAAGATTGAAATTGATTTCCTGTCCTTGGAAGCGTTTTTCAATCCTTGGAGTGATCCTCTGAGCAACAAGGAAAGAAAACATGATTGTTGCCTTCACAGATTACGAACAAGATGAGGTCACTACTATACTGGCGGCTTACGCAAGAACGCTACTCAATGCCGCGGGTTCGCTTATATCTCAGACGTTAGCTCCCCCGACGGATTCTTACTCCGTTAACATCCAAGCCGTCTTAGCCAGCGGCCATGTTCCGTTTTTCTTCTTTGGGCACGGCGATCCGGATCCGCCCGCTTTGTTAGGTCAGGACAAAACAACGGCTTTAGATGCTAGTAATTCCGGGCTTTTGCGGAATCGTTTCGTTTGCGCAATTTGCTGCTATTCGATTGCCGCACTGTACGAGGCGGTTTCGAACCATAACGCCACGGTCTTGGGTTATGACGGAGAACTCGCTGTGATTTTGTGTGAACCCTATTCATCAAAGATGGAGGACTGTGTGTTGGCTGGACCAAGAGCATTGTTGTTCCAAGGATGCACTGCGGGAGAAGCTTGCCAAGAAATCCAGGCGAGATTCTATGCCATGGCACGAGAATTGATAACGGGCTCTATCGAGGACCAAGTGGTCGCTGTGTTCATGGAATTGAACGCAGGACTAATCAAGCTGCTTGGCGATTCCAAAATTCGTATCAAATGAGGAGACTGGAGCAATGGTTGACGAGGAGCAGCTGCGTGCTAGCATTCTGAAAAAACTGCGCCAGTGGGCGGAAGTTATGCCTGATCCGAGCAAGCCAATTGTTGGTTTTGCCGGAGGCAAAGGTACATTGTCACCTCAACAAATCGTTGAGGAAGTTGAGAATGGAACTCGCCTGGGTCGAAGATTCGTCCAGAACTGGGTTCAGTTGGCGGTCAACCACATTATTGAGTCGTCCCTGGTACGTCCGGCACAGCAAGAGGAAGCTGCCCTTACGCGCGAACGAAGGAGTACTTCCTGCGCTTTGAAACTAGGTGCCATAGCTCCCGATTTCAGGGCAGAAACAACGGAAGGCCGGATTTACTTTCACGATTGGATGGGCGACAGTTGGGCTTGCTTGTTCTCCCATCCGAAGGATTTCACTCCTGTGAGTACCACCGAGTTGGGCGAGGCCTCGCGGCTTAAGGCTGAGTTCGACAAACGCAACGTGAAGATCATCGGGCTCAGCGGTGATCCGGCCGACTCGCACAAGAGATGGGCCGAGGACATAAAGGAGACGCAGGGCAGCGCGCTGAACTTCCCCGTGATCGCAGACCCGGATCATAAGGTTGCAGAACTCTATGACATGATCCACCCGCAGATTAGCGATGTGTTCACCGTGCGATCAGTTTTCATTATTGGCCCTGACAAGAGGATCAAGCTGATGATTACCTATCCAGCCAGCACCGGGCTCGACTTCGACGAGATCCTCCGGGTTATCGACTCGCTGCAGCTCACCGCCGAATACAGCGTGGCTACGCCGGTTAACTGGAAGGACGGTGACGATGTGGTTATTGTTCCATCATTGTCGGACACAGATGCCAGGGCCAAATTTCCGGCAGGTTGGAAGGCTCCGAAACCATATCTGCGTATTACGCCGCAGCCTAATAGGATCTCGAAGGATGCGAAGGCCAAGGACTCGAGTAGCTGGTAGCTAAGTAGGTACGAGTGTGCGCAATGACCAAGAGAGAGGAATTCGAAAGCCGCTTCAAGGTCTTGGCACAAGCCCCAGTGGCTTTTGCAACTGAAAGTGAGACCGACGCAAGTAGCGAGCAAGTACAAAAGCTGCTCAAAGAGACAATTGAGAGGCTTGAGAGTGATCCTTCTCTCTTTAGCGGCGACGCTGACGGGGTTTTCACCTATGAAGATCCCGTGCTTGCGTTGGCTGCTATGTATGATCGCATTAGTCCTCAGGTGATCTCGCGAGTTGGCTTCGCAGGTATTCAAGGTGAACAGCTACGCAATGCGTCTGCCCTCCGCTGGATCAGAACTGCCGTGCAGGCTTTGCTGGCACGCGGTGATAGATCATATGTGTTACTATCCGGAAGAACCCCCCAAGAGCCCATAAAGATTAGCGGAGAAAAGCTCCGACTTGCCATTGTTGGCGATGCTGGTTACGAGGGCTATGCGCAGGCTCGTGTCGTCCGGTGGATGCACGAACGACACTTAGAAGATCCTTTCGACTTGGTCATACATCTCGGCGATATCTACTTCTCGGGTAGCGAACGAGAGATATTCGTTAATTTCCTAGCCCCATTTTCGCTGATTGGTCCACGAGTATTAACACTCATTGGCAACCATGATCTCTACTATGGCGCTGAAGGTTATAGCCACGCGCTCGATGTACTGAACCAACCTGGACGCTATTTCTCCATTGAAACCCCACATTGGATCATCGCTTGCCTAGATACAGCGTTACCCGCTGACAGCCTACGCAGAAACGAAGGCTTTTTGGATCAAGGGCAACTTAAATGGCTCGATACCATATTTCACAGTAAAGGTGACAAGTGCATTATCCTCATGAGCCACCATTATACTGTTTCTGCGTGGGAGACGACTTCACGTGAACTTGGCCTCCAGCTGCGAGATCGTCTTCAAGAAAGGAAGGTTACAGCTTGGTACTGGGGACACGAACATGGTTGCGCAACCTACGAGCGTGATTCCAATGGATTCTACGGGGCATGTGTCGGTAATGGATCCTTCTTAGAAATATGGCGGGAGCCGCATCTTACCCCAGAGCCAAGCTGGTATGCTAAAGGTCGCTGCAGCTGCTATTCAGATAAAGAGTCCAAGTTCTGGCCGCATGGATATCTTGAGCTTGAGCTTAAGCCTAAACAGATAATCGAGAATTATCATCTGGAAAACGGAGAATCTCACTCACGCACTGTGCCGATCACTTGATCCGATCTTGACTCAGCATAACGTCGGTTAACCACTGAATGGTCTCTCGGAATTGGCCTTATCGCTGAGTTTATCGAAGCGACGGTACGGTCAAACAGCCAGACAAAGGTTGAACCGCATCCGCATGCCTTGTCCCACTTCTCTTGAGATTTCCCGCCTGACAGCGGCGATGACGGCTGCAGCCTGCCGCAGTTTCGCGGCTTCCTGTCCTGCATCACGGATTTGGCCGGCAGCATCAACTTGGCTCACATAGATTTGTTTGTTAGCATCAACCTCTAAACGATAATTTTGATCGACGCCGGCACGCGCTTCACTGACACCGCGTTGATAACCACCAATTGCCTGACCAGCACCTGCATTAACTCCCGCAATTTATGCTCCCGCCTGCTTCTCAATGGCTACGTTCATGTCGTTTTGGTATTGCTGAGCTGAGTAGACGATCCGGTTGGCATTGGTCTCCTGATTTTGCACCGTCTCTGCGCTGAATTCTGTTGTTGCGTAATTGCCCGTGCGGTTGCGTTTGGTGATTGCATCATATTTAGGTATCTCAACCAGGCCTCTAGCTATTGGAATTGCGGGCGGAATCATCGCGTTGACCAAGCTCACGCCTTGATCGATCTTCGCCGCCGAAGTATTTCCCGCATTCATGTAGAAATCACGCTTTGCTCCCGAGACAATGTTTCCGACTGCCAGAGAGGCACCAATGTTAGTATCGCGAATATTTCGTGCTATATCAGCGTCCACCTGTGATTTCTGAAATCCCGCCGACGCTTGATGATCATCCGCGGCGTTGTTGCGGCGCCTTACGCAGTCTTACCCGCAAGCCTCTCCAACGACTGCCCTGCTTGTTCCCTCGATCTCTTCGTTGCGTGTGAGTAGTAGAGAACGAAAGCCTTGTCTGACCAGCCCATCCACTCCTGAACAGTCTTCGGACTTACATTGCTCTCCAGGAGATGCGTTGTGGCCGTGTGTCTTGCATCGTGAAGTACTAACCCATCGCGCGTGCCACGACCGTATGGAACTCCCGCTCGTTCGCAAGCCTCTCGGAGAATTCGGTAGAACTTTGGTGCGATATTGCCGCTACGTGAGAACACGAGGTCTGTTTTCGATGCGTCGTAAAACTCACGCAGAATTTCAATCGAAGTTGGTCCGAGCGGACCGATGACTTTGTAGTTGCCGGTCTTGCCCTGTCTAATTCGCACTTGGCGAGCTTCCCAATTAATGCCCGTCTTCGGTATGAGATTCATCTCACTATGTCGCACTCCATTCAAAAGACAGAACTGAACCTTGCGGCCAACCTTATAACGGGCAATCGCTGACTGCACATTTTCATCGTCGCGCTTGGGTGCAAACAGCTCGCCCAGGACCACCTTGATTTCATGTTCGCTCCACGTTCTTTCTCGACGGCCGTCGATAATCTTTGGTCTGGGAATTCGCGGCGGTCGCCATTGGTCCAGGGCAGGGAAGTGGTTCTCGGCTTGATTGAACATGGCCACAATGATGTTTAGTTCACGATCGATTGATTGCGGTTTCAGTTCATCTCGCATTCGCTTGTCGATGTATCTCTTGCAGTCAGCCTTCGTTACCTCATCAACGCAGAGACCAGGCGTGAGCAGCTTACAGAAATCCGCAAGCACTCGCTTTGCCCTCTGTCGCTCGCGAGAGTTCTGGATGTCGTCGGCGTATCGCTCGGCCAGCTCGGACATCATCGGGCGATCTAAGGCTACGGATAATCCAAAGCGTCGCGTTGTCGCGTCGTGTTTGATCTTGTAGGCAACGGCCTCCGCGTCGGAAGGCTTCAGAAAAACTCTCCGAAACCTGATCCCATGAGTCAGCCGCGTATCAAGCCGGTAAACGTTTTTCTTGAGCCGACGTGAATAGACTTGTTTGATCATAGTGGCATTCCTCTTTGACTAGCTCGCCAGACGAAGTATTTTCCGGCGATCTCTCTCCGCCGCGTGCGCTTGGGCAATCTTCAACTCAACCAAGGCGTTAACTTCTTCCCGAAGCAGCATCACCCGCCGCCCGAAACCTGTAACGTGTGTAAGGTTCTCCGTGCCGGCCTTTCGCTGGCGCAGAGTGTTTGGGTGTAGCCCGCCGAGTAACCGGCCGGCCTCTTCAAAGCTAATAAGAAGCGATTCATTCATCTGTTTGCCCCCATCTTTCTGGCTAATCTTGAAAGTCGGATTTAACCACCCGCCCCTTTTTTTGTTGGCTGTTGGAGGAGTCCGGCACTTGAGAAACAGATCTCTTGGTTTATCGGAAGGGATCGCTCGACCTTTGTAGCCACTACGACTAATTGTCCCGATCTACGAACTAGGCTGATTGGCAGTCAGGGTAAATAACCCTAGCTAGGGAACTTCCTTTTACGACGATTGTTCAAGCTCACGCTCAGTTTTTCAGATGAAATCGGCATCTTCTCTCTGTCGTCGGTCGGGTCTGATGAAGTGGCACAGAATGTGCTGACTCATCCCCGCCGGTTAAGCCGGCGCTCTTGAGAGTTCGATTCGAACGGGAGAAACAAACAAATGCGTTGTGATGCGGCAACAAAAACGAAGACTGTTTCTGGCGTGCAGATAAGGTTCAGTTCGTCAACGAGCAAGTGGGCCGGGATGGATAAATATTCAACCTGTATTGAAGTCGCTGTTACCTGCATCGACAAGAAAGGAAACGAGAGAGTCATAGGAAAGGTACGGCTTTTCTATTTGGATCTAGACGCCGTATTCGACACAAACGACAGTCTTCATGATCTCTTTGATATTCGATCAGAAACTGCACCTTTCTATTCAGCACTCATCGATTATGAAACTGGGGATTTCAAACCAAACTTGGCAAAAGTCCTTGGCGAGTACATCTGCGACTCGAATGTATTGATCGTTGACCGCCTTGAAATTCTTCCAGAGTTTAGAGGGAAGAAGATTGGACTGGCGTCCCTGGTATGGTGTTTACGACAATATGCTCGTGAGTGTGGCGTCGTGGCCCTAAAATGCTTTCCGTTACAATTTGAGTGTGCCGAAATGGGAGAGCCTGCTTGGCGCAGAGAGATGCAGTTCGGCAAGCTCAGCAGGGATCGTAAGAGGAGTTTAGCGAAGCTGAAAAAGCACTATGGCTCGCTCGGATTTAAGGTCTTACCAGCGGGCGACATCATGGTGGCCTAAGCCGGATAGTGTTAACGGTTGATCGCGCCCGGTCGATTCCTGGTGGTGGGTGAATTTCACCCAGTGCCAATTCAGCCAGTGCTTGAAATTAACTTACCTGATTAATTCCTTCAAGTTTTGTTAATGAAGAGCCGAATACTTCACTAGGTCCCAGGCTGCCCAGACTTCCTTGAGCAGTGTTCCTTCGAGCGTTGAAATCCATTCGAGAATGGTCATTTGTCTCGAGTGGGACGTTTGCGAGCACGGCGTCGTCTATCCCTTTGTATCTTCGCCAGCAGACGATTCTCGTACTGGTTGAGAGCTGGTGGGCGGCGATGTCTTGTTCCCTGGCTGCAATGAGTCGGGCGAGTTGCCGAGCGACTGCCGGATTGGTTTTATAGTCAGCATCGAAGGCGATTAGGGCGTTGTATGAGCGAGCGGCGTCGATGATTTCTGCGTGGGAGCAGCTAACTCCTTTGGTGGCGATAACGTGCGCTCTCGGTCTGAGACCTACAAGAAATCTGAGCTTTAAGAGCGCCTTCGGTAATGATGACGGTTTGTCCCGGCGGCAGAGTTGCCGGCTTGAAGGTAAAGTGGATTGGCGTGCCTGAGTTCGCGCCACGAAACTCAAATGGGCATGCGAGCCATCGGTATTTCTTTTCGCTGGGGCGAAGATCGTTTCGGTGAAGCCGGAGTTGACAGGCTTGGATTCGGCCCTGGTTGTCGCGGTAGGGCATGACAAGCAACGGCATGTTGTAATCACGAGGTTGCCATAATTGGACGTTGCCAGTTTCGCCTTGCCAAAAGCCCGGAACGCCAATCACTCCAGGATTAATATTTCGAATTACATACTCGGGAAACCTGACCTTAACAAATTTGTTCAGTGTACGAGCCAGACTCGCACGTTCCTTATGCGTTAGCGGAAGAGCGCCGCAGTTCTGTATTTCTCGTTCGCGCAGTCCTCTTGATAAGAGACCACCAGGTCCATCTATCAGTTCGGAATAATACTTGAAGGCTGGCGACCTTCGAATCAATTCCTCATACACCGCGTTGCGAATCTCGATCGGAGCGATTTCGATTGGAGGAGGCGCTTGCTTTCTGTTTATTCGGGGGTTTGCAACCAGGAAGAGACGGTTGTGGTGAAAGATATTGCCGCCATTGCGCGAAGTACCTTGAGAGCCATCGCTCACTCGCATGCAAATCGAGGTTTGTTCGTCGGCAGTGAAACCGTACCAGTCGGGCTTCCTGCAAACCCGGCATGGTCGATATTTGGTAACTCGACAAAAGCCGTTACTCCCAATTCGCTGTCGCTGCGGAAAGTTGATGATCCTGCATTGGTTGGTAGAAGGAATATGAGCTGACATTTGTCCTCGATGCGAAGTTCTTAGGTGAGCACTCCATTGACTGTTTCAAACTCTTGTTTCTGGGAAACGGATCTCCCTGACCTCTCGATTGTTCGAAAGTGTCTACCGCCTTGGCTTCCGCTAAATTTTGATCGCTGGAAAGTACCTGTAGCTGAACAGCGAGAGCGCTAGCGAAGAGAGCCCTGCGAGGCGCGCCGAAGGGGCGAATGAAGCGGAGGTGCAAAGGGGGAGAGTCGATAAAGTGGGCGTCTCGATAACAGAGATTACGTCCCAGCCCCTCCCTGACGCGGGCTTGGGGAGAAACGTAATCCGCGGTTATCGGATGACCGTCCTAGACAGAGGCGAGGGGCTTTGTCCTCGCTGGAGTCCCTAATGTTCGACGGCAGTCGCAGGGGCGTTTTCCTGCGGCGCCGGAGAACTTGCTGATGGTTAACCTGGTGGAGCGCCTCGGGAATTCCTCACTCAGAAGATTTTGATCGATGAAAAAAACAGCGAGGAGCAAAAGTGTCGAAAAAACGGGGAGTGTCTGGAGGTGCACAAGCGAAGAGTAGCGAGGTGGACCCTCTGTGTGGAAGGTGAAATGCCGGAGCACCAGCAATTGGAGGGGATCAGAGTCGGCCCTGGAAGATTGTTAACAGGTTTGAGCTAACCCTGATGGCGCACGGCAGTCCGGCCTGAACATCTAGAGTCAAAGCTGATTTGAGTGACCAGCGAGATGCCGAGGTGCCCTGCAGCTTCAAAGCAAGGCAAAACCCTTTTCACTTCTGCTTTAGGTTCAGCCGAAAGCTCCCACAAGCGCAGCGTAAATCCACCGGGTCAAACCTCGGTGTCAGAGCCAACCATGAGTCGCACTTCGGTTTCTCGCAGCGAAACTGGTGCAGCAGTTGCCGAAAGGCTGTCACAACCGGCTCGAAATCTTGCCTCGACAGTTCGGCCCACTCGTTATAGTGAACCGCTTTATTGATGATCCACTGCTCCCCGCCGCAGGTCGCCAGACTCTTGGCGCGTGCCTTCTGAAGCTCCTCAACCTTCACTTTGGCTTGAGCGTCATCCCATGACTTTGCTGCCTTCTCGGCGCGCTTTAGGAGTTCGCCCTGCCTGCCAATCACAGCACTCAGCAACTCGCCCATGTCATATCCCCCGTCACCCCTAAACGAGACCTTCGCTCCCAGTTCGTCCGCCAGGTCTGCGGCCACGTACTCTAAATGCCGACGCAGACGAGCGGCCGCTGTCGGCACTTCATTCTTGGCTAAGTCCTCGGCTATCCGATCCCAGATCTCCGCGACCTCATCAATAACGGGCCTGTATCGACGGTCCAAGTATGAAACGCGACTGCTGATTTCGTGCCAATCAATCCTTCCGTTCGCATCTGGCGCGCCCATACCTGATCATGCGTAGTAATGACGAACTGCGTGTCTGGAAAATATGTCTTCAGGAGCTTACAGAACTGTTTGCGATGTTGGGAATCAACAGACATAACCACATCGTCGAGAACTGCGAGCGTGAAATTGGTACCCAGGACCCTCTGCATCAAGGCGAAGTAGAGGCACACCCCCATTCCGTCCTGATGGCCTTCGCTGTGATATGCGCCGGGCGGGAACATGCCTTTCTTATGGAAGTCCACCAGGAGCCCAAGCTTCCCGTCCATAGGTTCAAACTTAGCCTTGAACTCCCCCTCATCATCATGGTTGACGAGTTGATAGTATTCCCGAAATCTCCCTCAACTTCTGCATAGAGTTCTACCAACGCAGCCTCGGCAACATCACAATAGACCTTGTAGGCAATTTTTCCGCGGGAAGCTGCCGCATTCTTTGTCTCAGCGTCGCGTCGGAACAGGCGCCAATTGTTCAATCGCTCTTGGGCGACAACCAGAAAGTCGTGGGCTTCAACAGTTGCACTCTTATCCGGACGTGCCTTCACTTTCTCCCTGGTTAAATCCAGATCGCTGCTCAGCGTGTCTGGTATCGATGCCCATCCCGACTCAAGTCTCTCTTTCAGCGCAATGGTTCCTTCTAAGGAGGAAAGAGCCTCCGAGAAAGCGAGGAGATTCCCCGACCATTGCCCTAACCGCTTGACGAATTTCTTGTCTACTTCCGCGATCTTGGTTAGGGGTTCGATGAGCCCCCGAATGCGGATGACCTCCTTAGAGATTGACCTGCCGGCTTCAAGCAGTTTGTCTCGCACAACCTGCGCTTCTTTCGACTTTTCGAGCTTCTCCTGCAAGTGTGCGCGAAGAGCTCCAATATCCCAGTCCGTGTCGCAAAGCGGGCAATGTGGACCGTCGACCAGGTCAAGACCGGACTGGAGGAGCGAGCGTCGCTTGATCGAGGAAAGAAGGTCCGGGTTCGCTTCTATTTTGAGAATGCTTCTCAACGCCGACTTGACCGCAACCTCGGTAGTGGTTTCGAGGCCTTTGTTTACCGCATCGGAAACTGCATTGATAGACCAAATGCTTCACCTTGCCCATACCTGAAGGTCAACACCTCGCCTTTATGCCGCACTAACTTGTCGTTGACCAGATAGACTCCTAAAGGTCCATTAATATTGCCGGTGACCGGAACAATCGCCTGAGTACACCCATATGGTTTGGGCGCGTTGTGAATTTGAATCGCATCCTTCTAAGCGTCTATCTTGAGGCTTACCAATCTGCCTACGATAAAACCGATGATCTTCGCCTTGTTGACGTACTGAAAGCGTCTATTAGGCCCAGTGTGCGATCCAAGATCGCTTCGTCTGTGTAAGGATTCAGCAAAACGCAGCGAAGCCAGCGCGCCCCGCGATACGTAGGGAGCGACAGAAAGATTCGACTCTCGCTTAGGAGACGCCCCTGCAAACTAGTGTTCCAATCGTCCCAACTGGCGGGGGGGATCCAATCAGGCTCACCACGGAAACAAATGATGTTCATTTCAGGCTCCCCTGCCAAGCGCAGGTAGGAGTGCTCCGGTAGCTTTTCAAACAGGTATTTCGCCAGTCGGCAACCTTCCTCGACGAGCTGCGCATAGCCTTTTAGCCCAAGGTGCTGAAGTGACAACCAGAGTTTCAATATCTCCACGCGGCGGCTACCGTGGATGCTGATCTCGCTCAGGTTCACAAAACCACCCCCAACATTCATGTACGGCAACGGCATCTTGGAAACCCTTCTCATGCGCTCCTCGTCTTTGAACAAGATCATCGCGCAGGTGGTTGCAATGTAGAGCCACTTGTGCGGGTTGAAGCCGACGGAGTCGGCCTGATCTAGGCCAGCCAGACGGCTGTTGAGATTGCTCAGCCATTTTTATCCACACAGTTTTGATGTTGACGAACTTGCGAATGCCGTACGGGCCTAGCTCGCGCCCATAGCCAGACTGCTTGACGCCGCCAAAGGCATTCCATGACTGCCCGTTGTCACGATTCTATCTTCCAGCAGTGCGACAGATTCCCTAATGCACGGCGGGTACGTCCTTCTTCTCTGACCGCGTTTCCTGGAGAAAATCGGCGAATCTCTCTAGCGCTTGAGAAAGCTGCTCACTGCTCCCGAACCCGAGGCGAAAATGCTCGGCCATACCGAAACAATCGCCGGGTACAAACAACACGCCGCGCTCGGCCAGCGCTTGGCAAAAAGGCCGCGCATTGGAGCCGTCAACCAGCCATGGGAAGGCGGTAGTCCCACCTTGTGGACGAATCCATCCCAAACGATCCGAATGCTCGGCAAAGAACTTGTCGAGCAGGGCCAGGTTTGAACGTGCCAGCTTTCGAATTCGCGCGAAGATTGTCTCTCGATGCTTGAGAGCAAGCGTGGCTAAAGTAACGCTCAGCGCCGCGTTTGAGATAGTGAAGTACTGTCGGGTATTGCAGTATAGCCTAAGGCGTTGAGGGTCGCGCTCGACTAGCCAGCCAACTCGCAGACCACTGAGAGAAAGCGCTTTTGAGAAACCGCCGATTACTGTAGCGTGCGGAAGTCTCGCGGCTGAGTTTGTTTCACGACTGTAGTAGATTGGGTGATAGATTTCGTCCGAGACGAACTGAATTCCCCGCTGTGTTGCGAAGTCGTGCAACGAGCGCAGGTCCTCGTCGCTTACCGTCGACCCCGTTGGATTATGCGGCGAGTTAACGAGCAGCAGCTTCGTGCTTCGGTCAACCAGCGCCTCAACTTCGCTCAGCTCAACCCGGAAACCATTTTCGCGGCGCAAGCGGTAGAAGCGCGTTTCAAGTCCGAAAGACTCCGCCAACGCTTTCATGGGTGGAAAACATGGCCACGGCAGAATTACGTTACCGCCATGTTCTGCGGCCAGAAAGAGGAGAATCAATTGAGCCTCAGAGGCGCCTGTTACGATTTGTACCTGGTCGGCGGCGACTTGCTGCATCTCGGCAATTACCGAGCGAAGCTCTTCGCCACCGTCGGCTGCCGAATAGACTAATTCTGTCTCAAAGAGGCGATCACGTTCATCGGCGTCGAGAAGTTGTATCAGTTCGTGAAATGTCCAGCTTGGCCCAGTGCTTGAGGCGAGATCGTGCTCTATAGGCGGGTCAGCAAACTTGTAATGATCTAGCCAATTATCGAGCGCAAAAGCCGGCAAGTTCATTTCTTCTCCTTCTCCATCTAGGCACCTTGATGAGCTTCTTTAATACTCGCGACTAGTTGGCGGCGACGAGGATGCCATAGACGCTGTGACGGTCGGAGCGCACGAGGTAGCCGCGCGCGTTGATCTGAATGTCGTAGCCCGGAAGCCTCGCCACCTGCCAACGTTCGGGTTCGAGTCCGTACTTGCAGAGGATTTCGAAGTCCATGGAGTGTTCGTAGAAGAAGACCCACACACGCCTTTCTTTCATCGCATCAACACCTCGTTGCTGACTTGGTTTCTGACTTCTGAGACCACGCGAGTTGAGATTCGTCGCCGACTGTTTCAGCGTGCGGCGAGTTGTCCCTCGGCGTGCGCCGCCTTCTCTTCGCCGAAAGCGATGCCGGCCTGGAGCAGCGCCTTGACGAGCGGGTGCGCGCCCTCCATCTCGACGATGCCCTCCGTGTACGACGCACCCGGGACGAAGAGCGTGGCAATGTAGAATCTGTGGTCGGGCAGTTGCAAGACCCTCGGCTCATCGTTCTGGTCCCTGCCGACCACCTTCAGCCCGCTCTCGTCCACCGCGCGCTGGAAGGCTGGGTTAATGCCGAAGCTGCAGTAGTAGTACTCTTCGATCTCCGTACGGCCGTAAATTTGCGCGGGGCAGCTTTCCGGGAGCAGGTTGATCTTCAGCGTCTGGTGGGCGACGGGGCAGACGAGGGCCGTGAGCAGCAGCGTACCGGCTGCGGGGTCGTACTCCTGGTGTACGGCGTCCGTGATCCCCATCACGTTCCTCGCGTATTCGAGGACGATGTGCTGGAACCCGGCACACGTCCCCAACAGCGGCCACCCGCGCTCGCGGGCGAAGCGGATGCCGCCGAGCGCGCCTTCGATGCTCAGGTACGGACTTCCGGGGCTGGCCCACAGCGCGTCCATATGTCCGAGCCGGGCTTCGACATCCGTCCCCTCCAGCGAGGGCGTTGGGACCCACTCGATGTCCGTCGCAAGATCCAACTCTCCCGCCGCGCGCTTAATCATCTCGACTGCGGCATATTGCGGGCGCTGATATTCAGGGAGCTGGTCGCCGATGAGTCCCACTGTCAGTGTCTGGTTCATGCTTGTTTCTCCTTTGAGTAATCGAGTTTGTTTTTGAGTTGGCTAAAACGTCCTTGGGGGCCTTTGGTTGTCACACTATTCCCTGCGTCCTCCTCAGGTCAAACTCAGGTCAAATACTTGCGCCGCGGATGTCTGCCCTTTGTCAATTAATCCCTCGATGAGTCCATGTGCATGTAGTTCTTGCGGGCGATGATCTCCGCGCCAAGGAACAGCTTCAGTGCGGCGAGGTGGTCGCTGAAGTAGTGGGTGCACAAGATGAACTGGGCCTGGGCCTGCTTTCCGAGCTTTCGCTCGACGAAATCTTGTAGCTGCTCGGCGTCTTCACGACTAGCCAGGCCGTCAACCAGAAAAATCTCTGGGCCATTAACGAAAGCGGCGGCGTTGGATTGGTATTTATCACCTACAATTACGAAGATATCAGATTCGAGCTCTTGAACTTTCATCCTACGGTGTCTCCCTCTTGTTCCGAACTGCGCCCCTGAGTACATTACAGAATTGGACGGATGTGGTCTTGTACGAGATTGACTTTAGAGCCTAAACGGCCCGGTCTTCCGTGATCTCGGGCACGACGTTATCCCTCAGGTCGCGCGGTGTTACTTCTCTACAGCGAAAACTGAATCAGACCTCTCCATCCAACGAACTCGGATCTTTTAGTTCAGAAAAACCAAACCTTCGATAGAGTTCATGTGCATCCTTGGTTGCGAGAAGCCAACGGTTAAGTCCCTGTAGCTGTGGGTGTAGTACGATCACTTCCATGAGCCATTTGCCAAGGCCGAGTCCTCGATATTCACGACGAATGAAAACGTCTGCAAGCCACGCAAAAGTGGCATAATCGGTGACGATCCGAGCAAAGCCAATCTGCCGAGTGAGCTTATAGAGACCGAAATTCAACGAATTCTCAATCGAACTCGAGACTACTTCGAGACTTCGCCCTTTGGCCCAGTAAGAATCATTTGAAAGGAAGCTATGATTACATGGGGGTTGAGTCTGCCCCTGTCAGTGCTAATCAGAAATTCACCTTGGTGCCTTTCATGAATCATCCTTTTACGTCCTGGGTCATTGGATTCTTCGATGCCGGAATTCCCTTATACCCCTGTGGTCGTAAAGTTATTGACCGGTCCCAACTAGATTACGAGATTGCGAGATAGTGATCTTGTATGAAGTTGACCTTTGGCGAACTGTTTCGGAGTGACTCCGACGATACGTTTGAAACGGTTGGTGAGGTGGCTTTGATCAACGAACCCGGTCTCTAGCGCCACTTGTGCTACAGGACACGCGCCGGCTAAAAGCCTTCTAGCCTGCTCGACCCGGACCTGTGTCAAAAATTCGTGCGGCGGCAGACCAAGCTCCTTACGGAAAACACGAACCAGATAGAACGGATTCAACTCTGCCACCTGGCAAGTTCCTGAAGCGTTATGTTTTTGCAGTAGAAGGCCTCGATATACTCTCGCGCCCGCTTGACCGCAGGACGCTCTGAACCAACGGGCTTTGGACTACAACTGCTGTCAGTGTGTTGCTCAATCAGGTAAGCAAAGGTAATGAGGAGTTTCGTGTGCCGCTCTAACGTATCTTGAGTCGTCTCTAGGACGCGGTGTAGGTCTAAAATCGTTTTGGCAAGCCGTTCGTCGTACACCACACTGGAAGTGAAGGACGGAACGCCTTGTGTGCGGCCCGAGAATTCTGTCGCAACGTCCCGCAAGAGCGTTGGGTTTGGATACATTCCTCGATAGACCCACCGGCCTTTGTTAAGTGAATGCCCATTGTGAACTTCACCAGGGTTGATGGTTATGATGCTCCCTGTTGGTGAAAAGTGAGAAGCGCCGCGGCAGTCGAACACCTCGGTGCCGATTTCATGTACACCAATTACGAACGTGTCGTGAGAATGTCGCGGGAAGGTGTGATTCGTGAAGGCCGCACGAATTAGCTGAATGCCGTTCAAATCCTGAGCGGTCCAGAACTTCGTCCTATCACGCACATCCGCATCCGAAGCGCTTCGAGTTTTTGTTTCCTTAAGGGCTGGGATAGCGAAAATTCTCCTGGCCGCTTAATGGTTCCATGAAGCCCGCTTCAGCCGCGAGCCTGGTAAAGGATGGTCACCTCGTTCCCATAACGATGGCTATTTCTATGTTCCGGTTAGGGGACTAGCTGAGAGCCGTCGGCATTCACTACGTTGACCTCGCTCGGCCCATTTCCATCTGAAGAAAAGACGACCTTCTTGCCGTCCGACGACCAAACCGCCTCGCGTTCAGTGGCAGGTGTGTTAGTCAGACGCATCAACGTAGGTTTCGCTTACCCTGAGCATGGAATTCCTAGCTGACATCCCGACGAGGAACACAAATTTTCCCCAGATCGCACGCCGTAGTCCGAGCTGATCTCCGCCTCGATACCGCTGTGCCGGCAAGCTTCGAGAAAAGTCTCATTGCGAGTCGAAGCGGAGCCGTCATACTCCCCGAACACGAGCCTCTGCATCGTTCCGGCGTGGCTGATGACACCAGGCCGTAGAATCTCCGAGCTTATGTAGCAGACCCCACCCATCACAGCTCGCTCGCCGAGCATATGGCGCAATATACCTTCTTTTTGGACGCCGTTCTGGAATGAGATGACGGCAGTGTCGCGTCCCACAATCGGCGCCACCGCGCGTGCGGCGTTCTCGGTGTCCCACAGCTTCACGCAAATCAGCACAAGGTCGGCAGTGCCCAAGGCTCCAGGGTCGTCGCTTACTCGGACCTTGGGAAGGTGAATGTCTCCCAACTCGCTTTCGACCCTCAGTCCATGCTCGCGCAATGCCTCCAAATGAGCACCGCGGGCAACGAAGCTGACATCACACACGCCTTACGGCAATCCCCCTTGGGCAAGCTTCGCGCCGAAATAGCCGCCAACGCCTCCAGGGCCCATCACTGTAATGCGCACTGACACTTCTCCAATTGAGTTTTCCCAGACGTTCCTACGACAACAGTTGTGCGACCAAAGCTCTCACATGAATCTGAGTCGTATCCAGAAATGGAATGCCCTTGGTTGTGCTGTCCCGCAAAATCAAGGGCAGTTCAGTCCCTCCTAATATGAGACTATCAATACCATCCCGCTCTTTCAAACGATCTACTATGGTCAGCAATCGCTCGCGTGTTTCAGGCAGAAAAACACCCTGCACTAGTTCGTTCGTGTACTTGTCATGAATATAGGCTTGCTCATTCTCGTCAGGCGCGACAATCGAAATACTTTCGATCGAAAATACTTTGGGGTAGAAACGCCCTTGCATCGTGAACCGCGTGCCGAACAAACCAACTCTTTTCAGCCCCAAGGCTTTCGCCGCCTCGCAAGTTGCTTCCACGATGCTTAAGAGTGGAATGGGTGACTGGCGACAAATCTCGTCGAAAACAATGTGCGGCGTGTTGGCAGCCAGCAGCCCCACATCAGCCCCAGCGCTCGCAAGCTTTCGCACTTCCTCAGCCAGGTACTCAGTGACCTCGGTTAATTCACCTGCCCCAATCAAATCCAGCATCTTCTTCAAATCGATACTGTTGATGATGATCGAGGGATAACTACCGTCCTGTTTCCGCTCACGATACGAGAAAATGATCGAGCGATAATATTCAATGGTTGATTCTGGCCCAATACCGCCAATGATTCCCGCAGTCTTCATCAATACTTCTCCCGACGTAATGACATGATTGCTTCCAGATTCCGCTTATGGAAGGTGCCGCATCCTTAGAGCATGGCCTTGAGCGACGCCCGGCCCGGCCCGCGATCCATCAACGAAGTTTGCGCAACCTCCGGGATCAACAGACGGCTTTTTAAGGCTCCTCCAAATAATTCACTGGGGAATTCAAGTCCGCTTAGCGACATTCAACACAGTCAAAGAGACAATACAATGAAAGGGAACTGGTCGGCTACTTGGCATTGCCTTTCTCTTGAGGTCGAAAAACAAACTCCGTCTCGGTCACTTCGCCCGGTCCTCTGTTTCATGGCGACGAAAAGCTGCAACGAACCGTCTTGGAATTTGCGTTAGGTCTGGGTGGTCAAAAAAGGCCTCTGTCGGTGTAATTCTCACTAAAGGAAAGTTCTGGGAAGCATTTTTCTCTCCCATCCGCTTAGGTCCGGATTGAAGTGCTTGATCTTCAGAACGAGACTTTTGTCTTCCTCAATCGTCATCAGTTCGTAAAAGACGACCTTGCCATCCTTCACAAAACGGAACATCCCTACCATGCTGTTTCCCACCGGCTCACTCCAGATCTCTTCGCAGACTCCGCCCAAAGCCGCGGCCCTCCGATGCCCCGCGATCCAAGAGACGGCAGCGATTGAGGCAGGCGGCGAAACGCCCTTCTCATCGAGTTTCAAAGTGTGAGCCGAGTCCTGGCTCTGAGCCTGAATCACCGGGAAGGCGGTCGCCAGGATCAGAGCTATCGCAACGCCCGCCCCCAGGACCCCCAATGATCTATTGCGTTTAAGCATAGAAAGGGTTGAAAAGCGATTCTAAATGTCGCATGAACTTGGAATCAATAAATGCTGATGAAGGATCCTCTGGATCGCGCTTAACTTCCACTCTATTTGAGATCAAGCTCCGTCACTTTTTCCGTCCCCTTGGGCCACTTACGGTAAAAAACGTCCTGATAGCAGGTAAGACGATTTCAGGGTATTCAGCGAATGAGCGATGCGCCCCATCCCGAACGGTCAATAACCGTGCGTCCGGCAGCTTAAGCGCCCATTCGCGTCCGCCGCCGTACGGCGCATTTCGGTCTTTCGTTCCGTGGATTGTCAACACCGGCTGAGTAATTTTGGCCACCTTTTCCCACGAATTATTTAAGCTTTGCACTGAGGCGAAGTGATACTGAAAATGTCTCGCGAGATTTGACGGCCATTCGTTCGGCGTTTCGCATGGCCCTTTTCCCAATTTCGCTACGTTGTCAGGATTCCCGACAACGTCATAGCGGTTTACCGCCCAGGTCGCTTCACAGAACTCTTTCGGATTGGTCTTATCAACCCCCTCTTCCTTCAGCCTTTTGAGCTTTTCCACCGCAGTCGGATCGGCGCCTGTGTTCTCGCGACTGGCAGTCAAATGAGCGGAGTATTCCGTAGGGAATATCAGTGGCACTGGACCAAGCTGAACAATCCGCTCCACATGCTGGGGGTGCTCCATTGCGTACAGCATCACCATCATTCCAAGATAGGAGTAACCGATCAGGCTGGCCTTCTTCACCTTGAAATGCCGGCGAACCCTCTCAAGGTCTCTTACGTCTTCGTGAATCGTAATCTTGGACCCATCCGAGACAGTGTCTGAGCGGCCGCGGTTGCGCATATCATAGGAGATGATCGTGTATTGGTCTGCCAGTGGCTTTAGATCATCAAACACGAAAAGCCTTCCCGGGATAATAACAGTGCGGACTCCGCGACCTGCCTTTTGATAGAACAGGCGAACTCCATCGTCAGTCATGACGTACCCCTGTTCCACTCGCCGCGCGCCAGCGGTCTGAGCGCTTCGCGATGAATGCTTGTTCATTTGAAAGGTCTGCGTGCAGACCTCTAATGCTGTGTTCGGTATGACGAGAGCAAGTAACAGCGAGATCGATATCTTTCGAAACATGGATCGTCTGATCATTGTAGTCCTCTCTTAATTCCTAGTCGGACTGGCTATTCTCCTTTTGTTGGGGAGCAAACTTGTACGACATTGACTTCCACCGCCACATCGGGATGAAGACTGCGCTTCACAGCACATGTATCTGCCGCGCGCTGAATCCGAAGCGCGACTTCGTGCGTGATCTCCGTCGCCACTTGAATTGATACTGACAGGCGTGCCACGCGCTTGGGTTCGACGGCAAGTTCCTTTTCAACTCTAATCTCAATCGCATCCAGAGGTATTCCATGTCGAACAACCAAAGCGTCCACGCTCGTGGCTATGCAAGTGCCGAGTGCTGCTGCCAGCAGGTCAGTTGCGGAAAGCGATCGCCCCCGACCACCATACTCCGGCGGAGTGTCGGTTGTTATGACAGCCCCTGATTCCTGGTGCTTTATGCTACAGGAGCCGATCTCTTGGAGGGTTATCAATATAGATGACACTATTTAGACCCGTTACTTAGACTCCAGGATTTAGGAACTCACCAGAGCCAGACAAGATGCCTTTAACGCCGCTTGGCTGCCCGGATACCGGTCCATCAAATCCGCCCACGGCTTGCTTAGGTCATCGAACTTCCGGCCGATCTTCCATCTGGCCACTCCCAGCCAGTAAAGGGCCTCCGGCGCGACTAAGCTTTTACTGTGTATTGACGTAACTTCATCCAGAAGATCAGTGGCCTGGCTCCACTCTTGAGAAGCGATCGCCAGCCAGGCATGGGCGAACTTGACTTTAGGTAGAAACACTTCTGGTGGCAGGTACCCGACCCGGCGATACTGCTCCGCACCCTGCGGGTTGCAGATCGTCAACGTTGGTGTCCAGATGATCTTATTCTCCTTGAACAACTGGGAGTTCTGACTTCGGTTTAGTTGAAGTCGGACAAAGTAATTGTTTATGTAGCTGGCAACGTCATTATCAGGATAAGTCGTATTTTCGAGCGAGATGCATCCAACGCAAGAAGGAAGGTCAGCCCAATCCACAAAAAATCGGCTTGTTCTGTTTTTGCGCAAGTTGACGAGCGTCTGCAAGATTACTTTGCCAGGATACTGTGTGAGCCATAAAGGTTCCTCCTTTCGAGACTAAGAAAAATGCTTTTCTATCAGAGACGGGGATACTTCCTCTGCAAACTGCCTGCGATGGAGAGAGATGTCAACCACTCTCCAACGCTCCGTGGGATTCGATCTTTCCCAGTAGCCACTGCATGCCGGCAAGATGCTGTTGATCGTGGCTACACAAGTAGTGGATCAAGCCTTTTACCGTCAGATGTCCATATCCATCAAAGACGCCTGTTCGACGTAGCTGATCGTTAGTGAGACTTCGAATCAGTTCCACAGTCTCTTTGCGGGCCTCGCGGATTACCGAAAGAACCTCAGCGGGATCAAAGAAAGCTACTTCGCCCTCGCCAGGACGATGGTCGCTCGGCGGACAACCTGCCGCTTCCCAGCACGAGACAGTGCTGTTTCTCAATACTCGATGTGGCGCATTAGGCCACCCAATATCGAACAGGCGACAATAGACCGCATCGACTTCGGCTGCCTGGAGCACCTTTTCTTTATAGAGCGGGTGAACCGCCGCTTCTTTACTGGCCAGGAATCGAGTGCCCATCCAAATGCCCGACGCTCCCAGCATTAACGCTGCTGCCAGGCCTCGTCCATCTGCAATGCCACCTGCAGCAACAACTGGAACGGGCGCCACGGCATCCACGATTTGCGGGATCAGCGGAAGTGAGGCGACCTCGCCCCACACATGACCTCCTGCTTCCCAGCCTTGAGCTACAATTACATCCACACCTCGGTCGACTGAACGCCGAGCTTCGGCTGCACTGCCAACCGTGTGTATCACTATTGCTCCCGCGCCATGTGCTGCTTGTATGTATGGGACAGGATCGCCCCAGAAAAAGGATACGATCTTAACCCCCTCTTCCAGGCATGCTTGCAGTCTTTCATGCTGAGGCCATTCTAAGACCAAATTCACACCAAAAGGACGGATCGTGAGTTCTCTGGTTTCGCGGATAATCTCTCGGATCTCGTCAATGTCCCGCCAGCTCATAGCAAGCATGCCGAGTCCACCAGCTTCTGAGACAGCCGCCGCCAGGGCAGGGCAAGTGGCGCTCCCGATTGGAGCCTGAACGATCGGCAGTTCAATGCTTAGCAATCGACTAAAAGGTGTTTGAATGGAAGCCATTACCTATTCTTCTTTCTTATCGCGCAACGTCGGAGAGGATAACAAATCCAGTAGAATTGGAGGTTCTTGGGCGGGGCTCGAAGACCCATGAAAGCCCTAGCCGCAAACTATTCTTTGGTAATTCGGGTGGCCTGTTGAGCTGCCAATTACCACAGTCCTTTCCGTTTGATCCAAACTTGTGTCCGTAGATTCTTCCCACTGAACACCCCACCTTGGAAGACACCTTTGTAGGCATGGCGGGAAGTAACCACTGCTAAATCTTTGTAGATTCTTACTTTGATCTCGTCTAAATCGAAAACTTCATATTTGCTTACACTTGCTTTCGCCTTGGCTAGTTCTTCTGCATTGTTTAGGACAATCCCCTCAGTCTGTATGCTTGTGTATTCCTCAGCTAGCAGAGCCTTGAGTGCTGACATCTTTATTTGCGCAAAGCTTCATTATGCGCATGGACGCGCTTCATTACTTCTTGCTGCACCTTGCGGATAGCGACTACTTTTCCGGTTGTTGTTTCGGCGCCTGTAACAATTCCGGGGATGGTGATGCCTTATCGCCGAGTATTTGAAGAACCGTGTGCTCGAACAAGCAAATGTTGTCGTCTCGCCGACCGGCGTTCGAAGTGGAATCGGAACCAGCCAGTCTCCATAACCAAACTGGGCAGGAATGGTTATATCGTCGCCGGCATCCACGCTTGTAGTGCCTAAATTGCCATGGTCGCCAAGCGTATTAAAGGTTTGGACTGTTCCCTGAAGTTGAAAAAACTCGTCGACAAAGGCAGTGGTTCCATCAATTTTGAAGAACACCCCCCACAGAAATGGCTCTGCAGCTCCCAGGGAATCGCCTTCGTCATAACAGTGGATCCTTTCTAACTGGATTGCGATGTTTACAGGTTGCACGATGAGCTCCTTTTGAGAGTTAGCTGAAACGTCAGTGCGAGGAAACTGCTGGCTGCAGACGTTGGTTGAAGAGCATGAGAAATCTTGCGCTCAGTGCGTCATGAAGAAGCGCTTGAGAACTCTCAAGCTTCCTCTTAAATGGGCGAGGATAAGGGGAAGCGGATTCGTCGCGAGGGGCCCTGATCCTATGTCAGAAATGGTGATTAGTAAACAGCCATACTGCCGCCAAGATAAGATCTCGTAGTGGTTTTGAGGTGGTGGGCGGCGATGTCCTGTTCCCGAGCTGCTATGAGTCGGGCGAGTTGCCGCGCGACAGCGGGATTCGTTTTATAGTCAGCGTCAAAGGCGATCAGAGCAACGTAGGAGCGGGCGGCCTCAATAATTTCTGCGTGAGAGCAGCTAACGCCGCTGGTGGCGATAACGCGCGCTTTCGGCTTGAGACTCACAAGAGTCTCCGCTTTAAGGGCACCTTCGGTAATGATGACATTTTGTCCCAGTGGCAGAGTTCTCGCCTTGAAAGTGAAGTGGATTGGCGTGCCGGAACTCGCGCCGCGGCGTTCAATTGAGCACGCTAGCCATCGGTATTTCTTTTCGCCAGTGCGAAGATCATTTCGGTGAAGCCGGAGTTGGCAGGCTTGGATTCGGCCTTGGTCGTCGCGGTAGGGGATGACTAGCAACGGCATGTTGTAATCACGAAGTTTCCATAATTGAACGTTCCCAGTTTCGTCTTGCCAAAATCCGGGAACACCGATCATGGCAGCTTGAGTATTTCTACTTGCGTACTCAGGAAACCTGACCTAAACAAACTTGTTCAGTGTACGAGCCAGACTCGCACGTTCTTTACGGGTGCGCG